>Ga0081539_10000899_pt1 | contig 56635 bp, 45 predicted proteins | sample TabmetS4T2R2_FD_71023 | JGI IMG/M metagenome (GOLD analysis project Ga0081539, IMG submission 71023) | Tabebuia heterophylla rhizosphere microbial communities from the University of Puerto Rico - S4T2R2 | ecosystem: Host-associated > Plants > Roots > Rhizosphere ...
TATTACAAAAGACAAATCAATCTTAATTGCTGTTGGCGCAGGACATTTAGGCGGCGAACACGGCTTATTGAATCTTCTTAAACAAAAAGGCTACACTGTTCGGCCATTGGAAAATGGAATGGATAATGAGCTATAGAATGTTGAACAAGGAACAAGGAATATCGAATGATGAATAGAAGATTCGTTCGTATTGCTTATTCAATATTCAAACTATAGAATGGTGAACAAGGAACAAGGAATATCGAATGATGAATAGAATATCCGTTTGTATTGCTTATTCAATATTCAAACTATAGAATATTGAACAAAGAACAAGGATATGAAATGGTGAAGAAAAGAAACGCTATTTGAATATTAAAAAGTTTATTATTGAGCATTGAAAATTAAACATTCCTCCATTATTCTTCACTCGATGTTTCTTGTTCGATATTCAACATTCCTTGTTCGATATTTAAAACCTTTCCAGCTTAGAAAAAAAGAAATCACTTTCTATAGTTGCATTCTCATCGCTGTCGCTTCCATGCACGGCATTTTCACCTACAGATGATGCAAATAATTTTCTTATCGTTCCTTCATCAGCTTTTGCAGGATCGGTTGCACCAATCAATGTTCTGAAATCTGCTACTGCATTTTCTTTTTCAAGAATGGCGGCGACGATAGGTCCGCTGCTCATAAACTCAACCAGTTCGCTATAGAAAGGACGCTCTTTGTGTATTGCATAAAATTCGCCTGCCTGCTGTTTGGTAAGTCTTGTCCACTTCATTGCTTTAACAGCAAATCCTGCTTTAATTATCTTATCTAAAATAGCGCCTGAATATCCCTTGCCTGTTGCGTCGGGCTTTATCATGGTAAATGTTCTCTTGCTCATGGTTCTTTCAATTTGGCGGCAAAAGTAAGCGGAAGAAATTTAGTTGAATCATAAAATTTATTACTGGAAAAATATTTTAGAATTTTTTTTATGGCGCCGGCTTTTGTTCTCTGTGGCATCGTCCCTTGCGTCGCACACTTTATCTTTCAGTTTTTATAGCAACAATCACAAGGATGAATCGTTTCAAAGAAAACACTGCATCATTTCACCGGATAATTCTTTGACGTAAAAATTTTTTTTAGTACTATTGCTTTCAAACATTCGATCTTAACTCTTAACCATTACCCGATGAAAATATTTTTACGAACCTCAATCGCCTTTATTTCCTTTTTTCTTCTAACCATTTCTAAAAGTTTTTCTCAAGCCGGAACATTGGATAGCAGTTTTGGAGCGAATGGAAAGGTGACGAGCAATTTTGGCTATGCCAATTTAACTGCAACCGCCTCTGCTATTCAAAATGATGGAAGAATTGTAGTGGCAGGGACGCAAGGTGTTATCATTTCAGGGCAGGCTAATATCGTCGTAGCTCGATATAATACAAACGGGAATCTTGACTTAACTTTTGGTAATAATGGTAAGGTAAATACATATTTTGATACAGGAGATTACACAGGCTGTGTTGCAACCACAATTTTAATTCAGCCTGATAAAAAAATATTGGTTGGAGGGTATGTTTATCATCCGTTTGTAGGACCAGATTATTTTGCTTTAGTTCGTTATTTACCTAACGGAAATCTTGATTCAACATTTGGTAAAGATGGTAAGGTGATGGATTTTATCGGACCGTATCCTAAAGAAAATGAATTGCTTGCATTAGTACTTCTAAAAGATGGAAAAATATTAGCGGCAGGTTACAGTGATGGTGGTTGTTTGGTTAGATATAATCCAAGTGGGGTTAGGGACTCGTCCTTTGTTGCAAACGGAGTATTAAGAATTAATGGTGGTGCAGTCCATGGTCTATCGGTTCAAACCGATGGAAAAATATTGGCAGCAGGTAGCGAAGAAAGTTTTTTGGTGAGCCGATTTTTACCTAATGGGTTGTATGATTCAACTTTTGGGATTAATGGCAAAGCCGCAGCTAAATTTTTACAAGGGCATAGCGAGGCATACGCAGTTAATATATTAGATAACGGGGATATTATTGCTTCTGGAGCTACTCGAAATGATAGTCTTCAAGTATATATTTTGGCGTTGGTAAAATACAAAGCGAATGGTACTATTGATTCAAGCTTTGGTATTAATGGTCAAGCTCTCACAAAAGCCGGTGGACAATATATCTCTCTTACTTCTGGAAACGTGCTTATTCAAAACGACAAGAAAATAGTAGTTGCGGGCAACATTATTTTACAAAATTTTATGGTGTGGCGTTTTACATCAAATGGAACAACTGATTCCACTTTTGGTGATAACGGAAGAGCCGAAACAAATTTTGGGAGTACATCGAATTCTTATTCAATTGCATTGCTACGAGACGGTAAAATCATTGCAGCAGGAATACCTTATTTTAGTCTCGCCCGCTTCAAAGGCGATGAACCCGTTACAGTCAGCATCCTCAAAAACATTTCCACATTCGAAGGCGACTCCGGTACAACACCAGTTACATTCAGGGTCGTTCTAAACAAGCCTTCAACACAAACTATAAAAGTGCATTACGCAACAAAGGATGGCACTGCAAAAGCTGGTTCAGATTATGTTGCTAAGTCAGAAACGCTTACTTTAAAACCGGGACAAGTTGCTAAAAACATTGTTGTAAATCTTATCGGCGATAACGTTGTTGAACCAAATGAAAAATTTTATTTACAATTAAGCAATCCTCAAAACGCAATACTGGGAACGCTTTCTACAGCAACTTGTTTAATAAAAAATGATGATGCAGGTTTTACAGGCACAGGCTCTGGAGAAGATAATTTCACTATCAATAAAAATGCTATCACACTTTATCCCAATCCTGTAAAAGATGTTTTGAAATTACAAGGTTTGAATACAAATAAAAAAACAACCATTTCCATTGTTGATGTGCAGGGAAAAGTGGTAATGAAAACAACAGCATCAAATACCTCAAGTTCACTCAATGTAAAACAATTGCAGGCGGGAACTTATCTCGTAAAAATTGAAAGCGATAATCATGTAACAACATTGAAGTTTGTAAAAGAATAGTCTCTTATTAATCTTATATCCTGATTTACTGTTAACATTTTATCAGCAAAATTAGCAAAATCAGGACAAAATCGAAGTTCCGACAAATTCATTTGTGCAAATGCCCCGAAACCCGCAATTTTGCCGCCACCTATGCAAGAGGTACAGCAGGTTTATACTTTATTGAAGCAGGCAAAAAAGATTGTAATTACCACGCATCAAAAACCTGATGGCGATGCAATGGGCGCCGCGCTTGGATTATATCACTTTTTGCAAAATCTCGGTCACGATGCAATAATAATTAGTCCAACAAACTGGGCAACATTTCTTAACTGGATGCCCGGTTGCAGCATGGTGATGGATTATGAAGCGAATAAAGAAGAAGCCGTGAAAATTATTGACACAGCCGACATTCTGTTTTGCCTCGATTTCAACATTCTGCATCGCACAAAAAATCTGGAACCCATTCTTGCCGCAGCATCTTGCATAAAGGTTTTGATAGACCATCATCAGCAGCCGCAGGAAGAAATGTTTGATTATGGTGTAAGCGATGTTTCGAAAAGCTCTACCTGCGAAATGGTGTACGATTTTATCGTTCAATCCCCTTATAAAAGTTGTTTGAATAAAGATATTGCCACGTGTTTGTTCGCGGGTATTATGACAGATACCGGTTCATTTCGTTTTTCATCGGCTTCTGCAAATGTGCACAGGGTTGTGGCTGAACTGAAAGAGCTTGGTATTGATCACACCGTGATTTTTGAAAACATTTACGATAATTTTTCGGAGAGCAGGCTGCGATTTATCGGCAATGCTTTACTAAACAGGCTTGAGGTAATGTATGAATACAATACGGCAATGATGGCTATTCCCAAAAGAGATTTGATAAAGTATGAAATAAAAACCGGTGATACGGAAGGTCTCGTAAATTACCTGCTTACGATTGAAGGCATAAAACTTGGGGCATTATTGATTGACAGGACGGAAGAGCGTAAATGGAGCTTTCGCAGTAAAGGCAACTTTGACGTGAATGCTTTTGCAAGAGCCCATTTTGAGGGTGGTGGTCATAAAAATGCAGCGGGCGGAAGAAGCAGTGAAACGCTGGAACAAAACATAAAAAAATTTAAAGAGGTTCTTAAACAATACGAACAACAATTACAATAAAATGAAAAAAATCATCTTTGGTGCATCTGCAATCTTGATGTTGGCGGCATGCAATGTGAATTACGAAAAAACTTCGTCGGGAGTGGCTTATAAAATCTTTCCCGGAAAGAACGGAGAAAAACTTGAACCCGGTAAATATGTAAAGTTTAATATGACGCTTGTATTACCGGAGAAGAGAGACAGTGTGTTTGAAACAACCGTCGGTTCATTTCCTGCCTACGACAGAATTGACACGGGCAAGCAAAACGAATACACCTTTAGAGAAGTGCTCACTAAATGCAGCGTGGGCGATAGCGGTGTTGCAGTTTTGAGCATTGACACGCTTGAAAAAAAGCATGCCATTCAATATAACGACGTTTTTACAAAGGGCGGCACATTGCAGTTCAGGTTTAAAGTATTAAAAGCTTTTAAAACCGAAAACGATGTAATGGCAGATTATCAAAACGAGATGAAGCTCGAAAATGCAAGAGAAACAAAATCGGTAGAAGATTATATGGCGAAGAAAGGTATTAAGGGCTCGAAAACAAAAAGCGGTGCTTATGTAGCTGTTGAAAATGCCGGCGAAGCAGTGAAAGCAGATTCCGGTAAAATAGCTGTGATAAAATACAAAGGTTATCTTCAATCAAACGGAACTATATTCGATACCAATGTAGATAGCTCAAAAGGTCATCCTGATCCCATTAATGTCATGGTTGGTTCACATTCTGTAATTCCTGCATGGGAAGAAGCGTTACCAAGCTTTGGAAAAGGCGGAAGCGGAAAAATATTAGTGCCTGCATTTCTTGGCTATGGACCGCAGGGAAGACCACCGGTAATTCCGCCAAACTCCAATCTTGTTTTTGAAATTCAGGTATTGGATGTAAAAGATGCTCCGCCGCCTTCAAAGCAGCAGCAACAAGGGAAGGGAGAGGATGAATAGACCTCACCCAAACCGTCTCCAAAGGAGAGGGGGAACTTCCATTGAATGAGATAAAACAATTCGAAAAAAATTCTTATTGTTTTTGTTCAATTGACTCAATTTCCCGACCTTCGCCGTCCGAAAAAAATACAGTCATGGCAAGAGTATGTCAGGTTACAGGTAAAAAACCCTTGAAAGGTCACAAAGTTTCGCATTCTAATATAAAGACCAATCGTCGTTTTTTACCCAATTTACAAACCAAGCGTTTTTATTTTGAGGAAGAAGAGCGTTGGATAACTTTAAAAGTTTCAGCAGAAGCCATCCGCACCATTAATAAAAAAGGATTGGCAACTGTTATAAAAGAATTGAGAGCCGAAGGGCAGCATATTTAGTTAATTAGTTAATCGGTTAACTGGTTAGTATTGCGCTGATTAACGAATTAACAGATTTACAAATAAACAGATTTACAATGGCAAAGAAAGGAAACAGGGTTCAGGTTATTCTTGAGTGTACCGAGCATAAAAACAGTGGATTGCCCGGCACAAGCCGTTATATTACGACCAAGAACAAAAAGAACACTCCTGAAAGACTGGAGTTAAAGAAGTACAACCCTATCATGAAAAAAACAACTGTTCATAAAGAAATAAAATAAATGGGGCAAATGAGAAAATGCGAAGATGATGAAATGATTAAAGCCTCATTTTCAAATTTTCAAATTTTCAAATTTTCAAATTAAAGTCATGGCAAAAGCAGCAAAGACCGCGATTAAAACAAAAGACCAAAAAGCAGCCGCCGAAGCAAAGAACTGGACAAAGGTTATAAAAGCGGTTCGCAGTCCCAAAACCGGTTCATATACTTTTAAAGAAGCAATCGTTCATAAAGACAAAGTGAAAGATTTCTTGGCAGGCAAATAATTTTAAAAAGGAAAGTAACGATATTCAAAAGCTGTTCTGATTTTGCGGAACAGCTTTTTGTATTTTTTAATGGTTCGATTGTTTAAGTGTTTGATTGTTTCAAAGTTAGACTGACAAAAAGCAATTCAATTATAAAGAACATTCAAACTTGTCAAACACTCAAACTGATAACATTTGAAATCAAATCATAAATATCCTGCAAAAGATACCTTTGCAAATCGTAAATCACAAATCTGAAATCTAAAATCATAATCGTATGGGTTTTTTTGACAAGTTATTTGGAAGGAAAGAAAAGGAAAGTCTTGATGAAGGTTTGCAAAAAACCAAAGAAGGGTTTTTGTCGAAGATTACAAAAGCCATCGCCGGCAAAAGCACAGTTGATGAAGAGGTGCTCGATAATCTTGAAGATGCGTTGGTTAGTGCCGATGTTGGCATTGATACAACTATTGCTGTTATTGAACAAATTGAAAAAAGAGTTGCACGTGACAAATATGTAAACACGAGCGAGCTTAATAAAATTTTACAGGAAGAAATTGAAAACATTCTTGTTGATGCATCAGACCTTAATTACAAAACATTTGAAATTCCTGAAAGCAAAAAGCCTTATGTAATTCTTGTTGTGGGTGTAAACGGTGTGGGCAAAACAACAACAATCGGCAAGCTTGCATTCAATTATAAGAGTTCAGGAAAATCTGTTTTGCTTGGCGCCGGAGATACCTTCCGTGCAGCGGCTGTTGACCAATTAACAATATGGAGTGAAAGAGTAGGCGTACCCATCGTAAAGCAACCGATGGGCTCCGATCCTGCTGCCGTTGCTTTTGATGCCGTGCAAAGTGCCGTTGCAAGAAATGTTGATGTTGTAATTATTGATACCGCAGGTCGCTTGCACAACAAAGCGCATTTAATGGAAGAACTTGGGAAAATCCGGCGCGTAATTTCAAAAGTAATTCCAGATGCGCCGCACGAAGTGTTGCTGATACTCGATGGTTCCACAGGACAAAATGCATTGGAGCAGGCAAAACATTTTACAGCCTCAACAGATGTTACGGCGATGATCATTACAAAGCTTGATGGCACTGCAAAAGGCGGCGTTGTGCTTGCGATCGCAAACCAATTTAAGATACCGGTAAAATACATTGGAGTAGGGGAGAAGATGACTGACCTTATCATTTTTGATAAACATGAGTTTGTTGATTCGTTGTTTAATTTGGAGAAGGTGTGATGGTGAGTGGTGAGTAGTGAGTGGTCAGTAGTGAGTAGTCAGTAGTGAGTAGTCAGTAGTGAGTAGGGAGTGTCTTGTGTCTTGTCCTGAATTATAAATTCTGATTCCATGATTTCCCGCTCTGGGCTCTTTGTTGTTTCACTCGTTTGAATGTTTATCTTTATATGGCATTTCAAATTCTTCATTTTGAATCTCTATAATTTGAATCTATAAAACAACTACCAAAAAATTTGTAGCTTATGAAATACTGGCTTGTAAAATCAGAACCCTCTAAATACAGTTGGGAACAACTTGAAAAAGACGGACAAACATTTTGGGATGGCGTTCGCAATTATGCAGCACGCAATCATTTAAAGTCAATGAAGAAAGGAGATCAGGTATTGTTTTATCACAGCAATGAGGGTCTTGAAATTGTTGGTATAGCAAAGGTTGCAAAAGAAGCATATCAGGATCCTACAACTGATGATGCTGGATGGGTAGTTGTAGATCTTAAACCATACAGGCGTATAAAAAAACCTGTAAGTCTTGAACAAGTAAAAGCGGATAAGCGTTTAGCCAACATGGCTTTGGTACGTCTTGGGAGATTAAGCGTACAACCCGTTACTGATCAGGAGTGGAATGTAATAATGGAATTGGGCGGAATGAAATAATCGGTGATTAAAAATGATGCAGCAGTGATTAGAATGATTTCAGTGATTTCAGTGATTAAGTAATGCTACTGAAGGTTATAACAACATTCAACATTCAACATCAAACTTCCAACATTCAACATCAACCTCCAAGCTTCAACATTTTTCTTTCGCTTTCTTTTAACGTATAGCAACGGTTACAAAAAAATGTTTTGCAGCATCAATGCAGGCAGGCGCTTGCATTCAATTAATTTTTTCAACAATTAAAAACCTGCAAAATGAAAACAAAAACCCTTGTTGTGATTTTCTTCACAACAGTAAGCGTTGCTTTAATTTCCTGCGATTGGTTGTTCGGCAAAAGATCACGCGTCGAAAAAACAAAATCAATTATTGGCAAATGGAAACTTGAAAGAATTGAAGACAGTGGTAAAAATGCAAAGAATGAAATCGGTCTTCTTGCATTCGCTTTAACAACAAAAAATTCAACACCTGTTACTATTGAATTTAAACCAGACAGCACTTATGGCTTTTTTCAAAACAATAAACCTTTACAAAATTTTGGCAAGTATTATGTTGATTCAATAGTGCAAACTTTGTTTCTGAAAAAATATTCTTCTTCCAAAGAAGATTCAACTTATGCCCTTGTAATAAAAAATAAAACAGATTCCTCTCTACAATTATTCTCAAACAAAGACAGTATTGAGTATAATCTAATCAAACAATAATCTTTCCTACTCTAACGATTGCTGCTGTATGTAATTATTATTTTTCTGCATCTCATAACTAAATCAAAACTTTTATGAAACATATCCCATTCATTATAGCCATTATGGTTATAGTGCGAATAAACACATCCTGTAACGAAAGCAAGAATTCTTCTAAAATGGCGGAAGTTCAGGATGTAACTCTCGCAGCTATTGCAACTGATACGACAATTGCGATTCAACAAGAACAAAATTCAGAAAAGGATAAGAAAGACTTCAACACAGAAGATTACGATCATATTGTTGAGAATCGTTTTCTTACTGCATTACAACAACCTTTATCTACTTTTTCCATTGATGTTGATGAAGCAGCTTATAGCAATGTTCGCCGTTACATTCAAAGCGGTTCTTTACCACCGGCAGGCGCTGTGCGTATCGAAGAAATGATAAACTATTTTGATTATGAATATCCGCAACCTGCCGGTGACGCGCCTTTTGAGGTATATACCGAAATATCAGAGTGTCCATGGAATAAAGAACATCGCCTTATTCATATCGGACTTCAGGGCAAAAATATTGAAACGCAGAATTTACCTCCAGCTAATCTTGTGTTTCTTATAGATGTTTCCGGTTCCATGGACGAACCAAATAAACTGCCTCTTGTACAGGCTTCATTGAAAATGCTTACCGAACAATTAAGAAAGGACGATAATGTTGCAATTGTTGTGTATGCAGGCAATGCAGGTTTGGTGCTGCAATCAACAAGTGGCGCTGATAAAATAAAAATAAAAGAAGCGATAGATGCACTTCAGGCAGGTGGGTCAACCGCAGGTGGCGGAGGAATTCAATTAGCATATAAAATTGCGAAAGAGAATTTTAAAAAAGGTGGAAATAACAGAGTGATACTTGCTACCGACGGTGATTTTAACGTTGGCGTGAGCAGTGATGATGAACTGGTATCGTTAATTGAAAAAGAAAGACAAAGCGGTGTATTCCTTACCGTTCTCGGGTTTGGTGTTGGAAATTATAAAGACAATAAAATGCAGCAACTCGCCGACAAAGGAAATGGTAATCATGCCTATATTGATAACATGAATGAAGCAAGGAAAGTGCTGGTAAAAGAATTTGGAAGTACGCTCTTTACAATTGCAAAAGATGTGAAGCTGCAAATTGAATTTAACCCAACTTTGGTTCAGGCTTACAGATTGATTGGTTATGAAAATCGGGTAATCGCAAATGAAGATTTTAATGATGATAAAAAAGATGCAGGAGAGTTGGGTGCCGGTCATACTGTAACAGCATTGTATGAAATAATTCCTGTTGGTGTGAAAAGTGAATTTATCAGTAAAGTGGATGATTTAAAATATCAGGTAAAAAATCAAATTGCAGAAAAGTATGGGAATGAAGTTATGACAATCAAATTACGATATAAAGAACCTGATGGAGATATAAGCAAACTTATAACACACACAGTAATAGACGAGCATAAAACATTGGAACAAACTTCAGATAATTTTAAATTTTCTGCTGCAGTTGCAGAGTTTGGATTACTGCTTCGCAATTCAGCATACAAACAAAATGCAACGTATAAGAAAGTAGAGTCACTGGCAAAGGATGCTAAAGGAAATGATGCTGAAGGTTACCGTGCAGAATTTATGCAACTTGTAAAATCTGCAAACAGTTTAACCGATTAATAAAATATTTCAACCCTAAACTTCTTTCTGCTTCGTAATTTTATTGCATGGCAAAAAAGAAACTCGTTGTTCTCACCGGCGCAGGTATAAGCGCAGAAAGTGGTTTAAAAACTTTTCGCGACAGCGATGGTTTATGGGAAGGCTACGATATTGAAGAGGTAGCAACACCCCGTGCATGGAAAAAGAATCCCCAGCTTGTTCTTGAATTTTACAATTACAGAAGAAGAGAAGTTGCAAAAGCCCAACCTAATGCTGCGCATATTGGTCTTGCTGAATTGCAAGACGATTTTGATGTACACATCATCACTCAAAACATAGACGACCTTCATGAACGTGCCGGCTCACAAAAAGTATTGCATTTGCATGGCGAAATTTTTAAAATGCGCTGCGAAAAATATGAGGAGTGCGTTTATGAGATAAGAGGCGATATAACGATCGGTGATAAATCCGAGAAAGGTCACCAGCTTCGTCCGCATATTGTATGGTTCGAAGAACCTGTGCCTATGATTGAAGAGGCAATAAATGTTGCACGAACAGCAGAAATTTTTGTGGTGGTAGGAACTTCACTCGTTGTATATCCGGCAGCAGGACTGGTTAACTATGCACCATGGGGCATTCCAAAATTTATTGTTGATAAAAAAATTCCTTACACATCTTCTCTATATAATCTTACAGCAATTGAGAAACCGGCTACAGAAGGAGTAAAGGAATTGAAAGAAAAGTTGAAGGAGTTGGGTTAATGTAAGTTTGCATGTTGCATATTACGCGCTGCAAGAATGTTGAATGGTTTATGAGTTAATTGGTTAATTAGTTAATTGGTTAGGTTAGTTAGTTGATTAAGTTGAAAGGTTATTGCAATTGACAAGGATAATGCTAATGTTAGACGGTTTCATGAAATACAATTCCATGCTTTTGTAATTCTTGTAAAACCGGCTCGTAAATTTCGGCACTCACAGGAATGCGCAAACCTGTTTCTTTTATCTTTCCTTCGATAATAAGCTTGGCTGCAATGCCTAAAGGCAGACCTACCGTTTTTGCCATAGCAGTGTGTAAATTGTTTTCACCTTTAACAACCAATGTGCTTTTTACTGCATGCTCTTGTTTATTGAGTGTGTACTCAATTTCATGCATCATTACTATCATATCTTTATCATGAGGTTGAAGTGCGAGTTTGTTTTCAAGAATTGTTTGTAAAACATCAGCGGCACTGCACAACCCTTTGTTAATGAGTGTTTCATCGTCCAATCCAAGAAAGAATAACTGCTTCATGCTAAGATTTGCTTCATGCATTTTATAAGCAACAGATTCTGCAGCTTTATCTTTTACTTCTTCCACATCAATAGTTGTTAAATCACCTTTCTCATCAATCATCATTATCTCATCATCGGGTTCAACGCCCTCCTGTGCAGCTTCTTGTTCTGCCTCTATTAACTGCATTAACTTTTGCATCATTTCGGTTGCATAATTCAAACGTGACGTAAGCATGTTGCTTAGCCATTCACCAAAACCATGTTTTTCAAAATGCTGTTTAAAAAATCCTGCGTACGACAAACCATCTGTCTCATAAATTTTTTCCTCGTCGGTAAGTTTAAGATCAATGATATTTTTCCAGCCGAAACAAAATTCGGGGTGACGCAATGTTGTGCGTATAAACGTATCCACATCGTGCAGCTTATATAAATCAATATATCGCAGTGAATCTCTGTTAGGATAATATGCAAACAAATCAAGATCCGGAACCGTTACTACACGCTCTGCATTGAATAGCGATTCGTAAGGCACATAAACTTCTTCTCCCTTCTCTTTATACATGGCGCCGCCTTTGCCTGCAAGTATAATGTTGCGCGGGTTCCAGCTTATTTTATAATGCCATGGATTATCATCGCTTTCAGAGGCGACAAGTCCACCACAATGTGATTTGAATGAAGTGATTTCACCGCCTTTATCTGTTATGCGATGAAACAGTTGCATAGCGCTCATGTGGTCAATACCAGGGTCGAGACCCATTTCGCAGAGGAAAAGCAATTTTCGTTTTTCGATTTTGGGCTGAAGGTTTTTTATCTGTTCATCAATGTATGACGCTGTAAGCAAATGCTTATTTAGCTCAATGCAATCGAGCGCAAGCAAATAGTGCAGGTGTGGCGGCATCAGCGAGATAACTACGCTTGCTTGTTCAATTAAGTCTCTTCTCTCATCCGCATGCTCAATGTTTACACTCACTGCTTTTACCAAAGCATGTGCGCCAACCTTTAATTGAGCCAGCTCAAGATTGCTATCGGCAACAGTTACCTTCCAAATATTTTCGGAAGCAACTTCTTTCAAATAGTCAATAAGCACTGTGGCAGATTTACCTGCTCCGAATAATACAATGTGCTTTATATCGCTCATAAAAAATCAAACAGTAATTAAAGTAATTAATAAATCGAATACCCGGTCTCGTTTGCGCAGAACGCTGTCTCAATGGTTATACCAACTATTAAGATAACATACGGAGTATAAACTGCACTTTTTCGCAAAAGCGAAGTTAAGCAGGAGTTTATGAAATGCGCAACTGAAAATTAAGGGGAGCGCTTATTGCCAATGAAGCAGAAGAAACACAGAAAATTTAAAATGAGAGCAGATAACTGCAAACCGAAAAACGAGGAATCGCAAATGTGAGACAGTTCAAGAGGCGATGCCATGAACAATGCCGGTATCACAAAAAATAATACCGGCAATTTATTCAGCCGGTATTGAAATAATCGCTCTTAACATCGTCAATTAATCCGCTATTAAATACAAATTATTTTTTTCGGAGCTTACCATAGAAATTTTGTACCCCACCTTTGCTGCCATATTGCTTTCAGGGGCAGGAATAGTAACCGTTTCACCTGCGCCGATATTTCTCACATACACGGTTTCACCTTTTTGAGACCTTCCATTGCCATCGTAATATTCAAGGTCTATCATTACAAGGTCAACCGGAATATCACTGATGTTTTGCACACGTAATTTAACATTGCTGTTGCCGGATGGATTATAGGGATTAACTGCTATGTAGTCGGCAATCTTTGGCGTGCTCTTCTTAAATTTTGCAATCGCGGCTGCTTGTGGGTCTTGCTTTACTTTTATTGAAGGATTTGTGTTATCCGATACATCAGTTTTTACTGTATTGTTTCGATTTGCCGTGTTGTTTACAGGTGAAAGCTGATAGCTGTCTTCGATTTCGTTGTCGCGGGTTACAGATTTTTTTGGTTGTGGCTTCGAATATGTTCTGCTTGCAGCTAATGACCTTGAGTTATTATTCTGTTTATAGTTGTCTGCCGGCTTTTTTTGCAAAGGAGTTGTTTTTATTTTCGAAGCTTCTGTTACATGCGCCGTTTGTCGGTTTTTATTATCTTCTTCGTTCACTAAGGAAACCATTGCGGGCTTGTTTTGATTTTCCTGCGCAGATAAATCGTTTTTTGCTTCTTCATTGCGAACAGGTTCAACCGATTTTGGTTGAGTGTTAACAATTTTCTCCATGTTTTCTCCACCTTTGCCACTCCATTTAAAACCAAGCCATACACCAAATGCAAGAATAGCGGTTATTAATATTGCTGCTGTAACTGAACTGTTGCCGGATGATTTTTTATTATGCCCTTTGTTCAAAACTTTTTCAACATATTGCTCTTTTATCTCGTCGAGCGATTGAGAAAATTTGGTTTCAAGTATTTCATCGCCGCGATAAACTTTGTACTGATTACTTGTGCCCGGTGCATATTGATTATTTATACTGCTTGCATATTCGTTGCTTGCAGCGGCAGTATATTGATGATTTATTTCAGTGGCGTATTGATTACTTGATGAGGAATTCAGTTTATTTATCGAGCGCATTGCAGCAGCCGCATCTATTTTGTTTGCATCACTTACGGCTTTCTTTTCCTGCTCCCAGTTAAGCCACATATCTTTCCAATCGGGAGCAGCTATAACAACAGGCTGTATACCTTCTCTTACAACCGACTCCTTTTGTTTTTGCACTGGCGCCGGTGCTATCGGTTTCAGGTTCTCTTTTTCTGCAAATACAGGCTGCATAACCGATGTTTCAATTTTAGTCGCGTCTGCTTTAATTCTTATTCTTGGCTTTTGCTGTTTTATTTCAACCACAGGAGTGGTATCGGTCTGTGAAACCACTTTAACAACAGCCGGAGGTTCTTCGTTTTTCACAGCAGCTGAAACGGGCTTTTTATAAAAGCGGTCGAAAGGTTGTTCTTCAACCGCGGGAGCAAACGGCTTTAATTCCGGAACTTCACTGGGATAACGCCACGATGCGCTTTTGCCCTCGACCCACACAAGATCGTACGCCTTCAGCCCCATTTGAATAAGCTCCTCGGCGGAGTAAGGTCCGCTTTCCTTATTGTTGCGTAATAAACGATATGCTTTCATAAAAAAAGGTTGGAAATAATATTAATGCTCGGTCTCTTAAATTTATTGTAAAAGAATAGTTATTATAAGGTTCAAATTATATACCAAAAGCCCTTACAGCAAGCAAATCCGGCACGTGAGACTGCATAGCTTTTCAAAAGATTAAGGGTTTGATTTTTTTGGGGACGAACTATAACAATTCTATTAGACTTCGTTGTGTCACTCACTTGTACGTTCTCAACATTATTCAGCAAAGCTGGTTAGCGAATAGTAGTAGTGGGTGTCTTACGATTTAGTTCTGATATTCTCTCTCTACGTAAAACAGCTTAAAATCTTTGATAGTATTTAAAGGCTGAAGATAAAGAGTTTTGAGGAATAAGAATATTTAAGTATGTGAGATTGATGTGATGTTTCAATGGTGAGTAATCGCAGATACTTCTGAAGCATCTTTTAAAGACGATTTTTACTCCCTGATTGGGGAGATCAACCTTATTTTGCAACGAACAGTTTGATTTCAAACCAAATAAAAACTTCATTGCATTTTTAAGCTGCCTGCAATTATATCAGTTACCCTTAACAAACAATTCTTAAAATAAAAATTTCATTGTAGTTTTTAACCATTACTTTTGCGCCGTTAATCATTTGAGTTTTCAGCATTTGGTACAGAACGATTTATTCTGCTACGCATTTTTCTGCTAAGTTGTTAGTCTTCTTTACACTGCTTTTTTCTCAAGTATTTTTAGTTTTTTTAATCAATCATCATTATGAACATTTATGTTTCAAACTTAAGTTTCGCTGTTAAAGATGAAGACTTAAGAGGTTTTTTTGAAGAATACGGAGAAGTTTCTTCAGCAAAAGTTATTATGGATAAATTCACCAACCGCAGCCGTGGCTTTGGTTTTGTTGAAATGACTGACAAAGCAGCAGCACAACAAGCCATTAAAGAATTGGATGGCGCTACAGTTGACGGTCGTGTTATTAAAGTAAATGAAGCAAGACCGAAAGAAGAAAGAGGTGGTGGCGACAGAGGCGGCAGAAAATCTTACTCTAACAACAGATGGTAAATTGTCAATAATAAAATTAGAAAGGAGTCCCGTAAAACGGACTCCTTTTTTTTTGGCACATTTATCGTGAACCGTGAGACGTGAAAATTCCACGTCTCCATTTCATAAAAATGTCAATTTATCAATGTATCACTAATTTTTCTTTTTGACTTATTCCATCTCCGGTTATACTTATATAGTATGAGCCTCTTGCGAATTGACTTACATCAAGCGGTAAAGTTTCGCTGTTAGAAACATAAGAAGCTATTTGCTGACCAACGGCATTATACACTTTTATCTGCAACAGTTTTGTATTACCTCTTACAGTAAGCATCACTTTATCTCGCGCAGGATTTGGTGCAATGCTGATGATATTTTTGATTTCATCAAATATGAGTGACCTAATTTCGGATAAACTCTGTTTGCCATCATTGTCTGTTAATCTTATACGATAACTGTTTGTTCCTTTCACGGGTTTTGAATCTGTGAAAGTGTAACTGCGTGTTACAGAGCTATTGCCCGTAGCTTTAACAGAGCCGATTTCTGTATAATTGCGACCATCAAAACTTCTTTCTATTACAAACTTGTCAACGTTTTGCTCGCTTACTGTTGTCCATTTTAGCAATGCTGTGCTATTTACTTTTTCGGCAGTGAAATTACCCCAAACAACCGGCAAAATTTCCGGAAGATCATAAGCGCCTTGCGCATCTTTTATTTTTTTATTGCTTCCTTGATCTGCGCTAAAACCTAAACCTCGTCTTGCAAAAGCTTTCCATATTTCGGGACTATACTTACCTCCGAATAAAACAGTATCAGCTTTTAGTATAGCATCTCTGCCATCAACACAACCGGGGCTGCATGGTTGCAGCTTTAAACCTTCAATTACAAGTCGCATTGCAATAGTATTCCCGCCTTCCTTTGTCGCGTTTGTAAACTCTGTATTGATGCCGTAAGATTTTATTAATTCCCAAGTCATTTCCCAAAGTGTTGTGCACCAAAATTCTCCCGTGTAATAATAGGCGCCTGTAGTTGTTTCCGTAAAAAGTTTACTTGTTCTCAAACTATCATAGGTCCATGGGTCAATTGAAAAATCAGTGCTATAAGGATAAGTACGAATACCACCATAATTTTTTGGTAACCCCGCAGCGTAATTACCGATTGGTCTTGCAAGAGTACCATCAGAAGCTTTTGCAGTTAACCAATCGGTAGTCATCATCAACGCATTGTAATCACTCCAGCCCTCTCCCATTTGTTCTCCATTTTGAAGACAACTAACATTATCCGGTCCTCCTGCTAATCTGTTTGAAACGCCATGGAAATATTCATGTGTAATAACGCCGTTATCCGCGTCTCCGTCGCGATACAATCCAGATTTTAAGGTAATATTTACCGTGGTTTTTTGTGCCAAAAATTTTTTTATTGTGTCTCCGGTCTCATAACTTACGAAAACAGCCGGAATTGTGATAGTTGCGTCATCACCACTCATAAAAACAAGATTTTCATTAGGAATATTATCCGCAATAATCGCTGCTTTAGCTCCTGCTTTTTGCGCATTTTTTACCTTGTCCGTGAAATTGCAAGAGCCCCTGTCTATAAGTGCAATTTTTCCAGATAAAGCAGAACCATTTGAAGCTGTGCTGCATGCTTTGTGGGTAATGCCTTGAGCATCATCATTAAACAAAACTACATCTGCGGTTATAGGACCTTTATCCAAAAGCAAGTTCCTTGTACTGCCGAAACGGCTTTCTGTTGATGGTTTTATCCCGCTGAAAGATTGCGGCTGATTCACAAGAAAAGTATCTTCTACATAATGCCATAAATACATTTGCATTCTTGGACTTTGGCCATCAACAGGAGTAGAGAAATTTGCATTATCTGTTCCTGAACCATCTTGCGCATCACTGAAAACATAATCATTCCCCTTTCCACCTCTCCCCAAATTACTTGCCTGAAAATTACCGGATGCTTCATCAAAACCATATTGATATTCCATATCGTGCAAAATGTTGTTCCAGTAAAAAAGATTCGTGATATAAAAGCTTTGATTTGTTGTTTCAAGAGGTTGATTGGTAAATACAGGCGTGTAATTAAATGTAAGATCTGGTAAAGATGTTGTTGAATGAGCGCCTTTCCCTTTATTGGTATTAAAGCCAAACTTATCTTTCCAATCTTCTCTTGAAAGCACGTTATTTCCTCTTGTACTATCATAATCATTGCTGCCGTCATTATTCCATTTTAAAGTAGTGGCGTCTTTATTATGAAAAACTTCCCATGGATTTGAAACCAATGTTGGTGAGGCATGGTCAGGGTCCATATATGGATACGGAATTACCTTGTATTTAGCAGAGCTAATCGCTTCCACCTCTTTTTCTCCTTTCGCATTATCAACTTTGTATTCCTCAACTTCATAGCATTGTGTTGAATGATTGTGCACAGGATTCCACCTGCAATTCGTTTTCAGGTTTTCTTTACGCAAAATTTTTCCCGTGAACGCATCTACTTTTATTAACCAGTAATCATTTCCTTTTAAAGTGTGTATGCCTACTTGCCAGCTTAATTTTAAATGCTCATCTTCTTCTGTGTTTGTCCACATCAATCTTACGATAATGTTATTGAAACCAATGCCGAGTCTGTCATATTCAAACTCTTGCCCATCGGGTGTTTGGCGCAGCGGAAACATTCGACCAACAAGTGAAAGATTAACATCTGCTGCTGCATTGCGCAATGCTTCTGCAGGCGCTAAAGATGGTTTTGAAGTTTTGTTTGTGATAAGTTTTTCAACATCCGCAATGCGTGATGTTGTAACCGAAACAACCTTACCATCTTTAAATGCAACAGTTGTTAATGCATTATATACGTCAACACCTTTATAAGTTTGCTGCAGATAAGCCATTGTAACATTTGCAAACTTGTCGTAATAAAAAGATGCGATTCTTAAGTTGTTCACATCTGTTTTTGAGAAATTTAACGCGCTTGCATTGTTTGCAATCCATTTTTTTATAGTGTTTTCATTGGTGTTTTTTTGTGCGGCAACATGCATGGTTGTGAATAAACTCAACCAACTCACAAGCAATAATGTTCTGGTCATAGTATTTTGGTTTAAGTAGGAAAATAGAATGGTAAGATAAAAAGTTTTTTGATTGATAAAAGAGAGAGATTTATTTAGTTTCAAAAAAATATTGCATCAGAAATAAGAATGTAATTATAGTCTGACCGTCCCGGTCTGACCATAGGTAGGTATAAAACAAAAAAACTCCCGCATTATATCTGCGGGAGTTTTTCGTTTTAATTGTGTTTTTTTATTTTACTCTTTCGGGCACTTCGTTTCTGAACACCACAACGCCGTCAAATACATCTATAAGAACAGGATGAGATTTGTCTATATCGCCTGCGAGAATCCGTTTGCTCAACTGGTTTACGATTTCCTTTTGTATCAAACGCTTTAACGGACGTGCCCCATACTGCGGGTCGTAACCGTTCTCTGAAAGATAATCAACAAGATAATCGCTAAACCTTAACTGTATGCCGCTTTCGCTTACGAGTTTTTTTAACTGGTTCAATTGTATGTTAATGATATTCCTTATTTCTTTCTTCATCAACGGATGGAACATGATGATTTCATCTACCCTGTTTAAAAACTCCGGGCGAATTGTTTGACGCAACAAGTTCATTACTTCCACTTTTGTTTTTTCCGTTACTTCTTCAAGGTTGCGCTCACTAACATTTTCGAATGATTCCTGTATCAACATACTTCCGATGTTGCTGGTCATGATGATGATGGTGTTTTTAAAATTCACCACACGACCTTTGTTATCGGTGAGTCTTCCATCATCGAGCACTTGCAACAAAACATTCCAAACATCAGGATGCGCTTTTTCAATTTCATCAAGCAACACAACACTGTAAGGCTTGCGGCGAACGGCTTCCGTTAACTGACCGCCTTCATCATATCCAACATACCCCGGAGGCGCACCAACCAACCTGCTCACAGTGTGTTTTTCCTGATACTCACTCATATCAATGCGCGTCATCATGCTCTCATCATCAAACAAATACTCTGCAAGCGCCTTTGCCAATTCTGTTTTACCAACGCCCGTTGTACCAAGAAAGATGAACGAACCAATCGGTTTTTTTGGGTCACTTAAACCTGCTCGGTTTCTGCGAATTGCATCAGCCACAGCAGTGATTGCTTCATCCTGACCAACCACTCTTTCATGCAAGTGCTCTTCAAGATGCAATAACTTTTCTCTTTCGCTCTGCAACATTCTATGTACAGGAATCCCTGTTGCCTTTGCAACGTTCTCTGCAATATCTTCCGCATCAACTTCTTCTTTCATAATGCGTTTATCGCTGATGTTTTCAAGCTGAACAGAAAGTTGATTAATGGTTTTTTCTTTCTCTTTTATTTTACCATAACGAATCTCTGCAACTCTACCATAATCGCCATTTCTTTCTGCCTGCTCTGCTTCAAGCTTTAACTGTTCAATATCAGCTTTTGCGTTTTGAACTTTTTCTACCAATTCTTTTTCTTCTTTCCATTTTGCTTTGAAGGTATCGCGCTCAACAGAAAGATTAGCAATCTCTGTATTCAATTCTTTCAGCTTTGCTTCATCATTTTCTCTCTTGATTGCTTCACGTTCAATTTCCAATTGACGAATTTGTCTTTCAAGCTTATCCAATTCTTCAGGCATTGAGTTCATTTCCAAACGAAGCTTTGCAGCACTTTCATCAATTAAGTCAATTGCTTTATCTGGTAAAAATCTGTCTGTGATATAGCGATGTGATAATTCAACACTGGCAATAATTGCTTCATCTTTTATACGCACATGGTGGTGTGTTTCATAGCGGTCTTTCAAACCACGCAAAATTGAAATTGCATCTTCAACGCTTGGTTCCTCAATCATCACTTTCTGAAAACGGCGTTCAAGTGCTTTATCTTTTTCAAAGAATTTTTGATACTCATTCAACGTTGTTGCCCCAATTGCTCTCAACTCTCCACGAGCCAATGCAGGTTTCAAAATATTCGCAGCATCCATCGCGCCTTCTCCACCACCTGCACCAACAAGCGTATGAATTTCGTCTATAAATAAAATGATTTCTCCTTCACTTGTTGAAACTTCTTTTACAACACCTTTCAATCTTTCTTCAAACTCACCTTTATATTTTGCACCAGCAATCAACTGACCCATATCGAGTGCATAAATCGTTTTGCTCTTGAGATTATCAGGCACATCGCCGTTAATCACACGCATTGCTAAACCCTCTACTATCGCGGTTTTACCAACACCGGGTTCACCAACAAGTATCGGGTTATTTTTTGTTCTGCGCGAAAGTATATGCAGTGTTCTTCTTATCTCTTCATCACGACCTATCACGGGATCAAGCTTACCTTGCCGTGCAAGCTCATTCAAATTCTTGGCGTATTTATTCAACGCATTGAATTGCGATTCCTGTGTTTGCGATTTTACAGTGTCGCCTTTGCGCAAATCTTTTATCGCAGCAATCAAACCCTTCTCTGTTAAGCCTGCATCTTTCAACAACTTTGCAGTTGAATCATTGCCCTGCACAATCGCAAGCAACAAATGTTCAGGTGTTACAAACTCATCACCGAAACTTTTTAACACAGCACCGGCACGCAGCACAACATTGTTCGCTTCGCGACCAATCATCTGCGCAGGTTCGCCGTTTGTCTTCGGCAACTTGTTCAACAACTCGTCAAGCTTATTCTCAACAAGATTAACGGTAACATTATTTTTCTTCAGCAAATATTCAACAGGCGAATCTTCCATATCGAGCAATGCTTTTAAAATATGCTCTGTTTCAATGTTCGGGTTTTTAGAATTGAAAGCCAACTGTTGCGCCTGTTGTATTGCTTCAGCAGCTTTAATGGTGAAATTGCCTAAGTTCATATTTACCCCCATCCCCTAAAGGGGAGTTTTTATTCTTATGATTTTAAATTACGTTCTTAAAATTATTTTGATATTTTTTGTACTTAGCTTTACTTCTTTACTCATCGTCTGTTGTGTCACTCACTTCATCGTTCCGAACTTTATTCATCTTTGTCTGAACCATGATTTTAACCTTATTTATCTGATATAACTGAATATATTCGTTTCATTCAGGCTCATCAGATAAATCAAACAAATCGTGGTTCAAAAACTAATCCAACGGTCTAAACCAGAAATTATGTCCGAATTGTTTCGTCGCTTATGTATCAAAGTCAGCATTGTTTTGTATTTTCTGTTATTCTTTCAGGTTACAAAAGCTCAATACAACTTCACAGAACTTGATAAAAAATTGCAGCAATATCAAAGCCAACTTGGTAGCAATGTTGTAACAATGATCTATAAAGATGGGAAGGTTATTTACACAAAATCACTTGGCGATTTCAATCCAAACACACAAGTATTAATTGCAAGTTGCAGCAAGTGGTTAACTGCAGCATTGGTAATGACATTTGTTGATGAAGGCAAACTTTCGCTTGATGATTATGTGAGCAAGTATCTTCCTATTTTCACAACTTATGGAAAAGGTTATATAACAATACGCCAATGTTTATCTCATTTAACAGGCATACAAGGCGACAAACCATTAGCAGGAATTATAAAAATGAGCAGATACAATTCTCTTGAAGATGAAGTAAATGCTTTTGCGTCGAAGTATGAAATTGATGTAAATCCCGGTGAAGAATTTTGGTATGGGAGTATCGGTTTAAACATTACAGGAAGAGTGTTGGAAGTAATTTCAAAAAAGCCTTTTGATCGTTTAATGCAGGACAGAATTTTTAGACCATTAGGAATGAAGAACAGCACATTTGCAAGTGAGAAAGCAGTGAATCCAAGCGGCGGCGCAAGAAGCACCGCAAGCGATTACATGAATTTTCTTGCAATGATTTTAAACAAAGGAACATTCAACGGCAAAAGAATTTTAAGCGAGCAATCAATTGAATTAATGCAACAATCTCAAACAAACGGCATCAAAATAAAGTATGCTCCTGATGTTGCTCAAGGTTACAATTATGCTTTTGGTGAATGGGTTCTTGAAACCGATGCAAATGGCAAGAGCACTTGTGTTGCAAGTCCGGGTTTATTTGGAACATGGCCCTATGTTGACATCAAAAGAAACTATGCATGCATCTTCTTTGTAAAAAATTTATTGCGCGAAGAGCGAAAAGAAATTTATGCTGATTTAAAGAAAGCGATTGATGGAGAAATCGAAAATTAGCCTGTCGTAAAACTTACTCGCATCGTTTAAGCATTACTTCGTAAAATGATGGCAATTGCTTTGTTCCGTTTTATACAATTTTGATCCCTCATCCGGCAGGTAATTTTGTTTTATAAATTCAAAACAGGCAAAGCAAAATAATTGTCAGAACAATATTCGTAGTAAAAGGTTCGAGTTTAATCGTATTTGTATCTTTATTTTTAAGCCGCTTTATTTAATTGATAGTAACAATGAAGTATAATGAAATAATGCCGGATAACAGGTTGAAGCAGCACGTAAAGTGCTATTACATTTATGAATCAGATTCAAGTGTGGCATTTGAAGACACTGTTTTTCCAAGCGGATACGTAGAAATTATTTTCAATCTTGGAACAGGTAAATGGCAAACAGCAGCAGATGGCGATTTTATAACTACTCCGTCTATTGAATTATGGGGACAAATCACTCGTCCTTTACCTATTAAATCGATGGGTAAAAATATTATGCTTGGCGTTCGTTTCTTCCCTCATGCAGCAATTTATTTTTTAAACGATAAGGTTGATTTGTTTAACAATCGTGTTACTGACTACAGAGATGTATCTAATAAAATAGTTAGTTACCTGTATGCCCGTTTATTAGAAGCACCCACATGGCGTACAAGGATTGGACTCGTTGAAAATTTTTTGTTGCAAAAACTTTCAACTTCCGAAACGCGATTTAAAAAGATCGCATTGGTAAGTAATGTTATGAAGGAAATGCAGCGGGAAGATTTTTTCGATAATATAGAAAACGTTGCATCCCGTTATGGGATTACTTCACGGTATCTTCAAAAACTTTTTTTACAATATACCGGACTTACACCAAAATTGTACAGCAAAATAAATCGCTTTCAAAACAGTCTTAAACTCGTAAGTAGAAAAGATACGTCATTAACTTCTGTTGCATACGATTGCGGATACTTTGATCAATCTCATTTTATAAGAGAGTTCAAATCTTTTACAGGCTTTACACCATCCGATTATTTATCTGAAGGTTCTTCTATTACGCTTGCATTCGCAAATAATTAGCTGTTCTGTTTTGTACAATTTTCAGGCATTCTCTCCAGATAATTTTGTTATCGAAACAAAGTAATGAGAACCAAACAAAACGATTAGCTCACAATGACAATCGCCTGTCATTGCTGAAAGAATTTTATTGTCTAAAAACAGGAAAAATAAAATACCTAATTAATAAATAATAAAAACATGTCTTCAAAATTTCAACAATTCAAAGATTTCCATTATTCAAAAGATTTATTCGTTTTACCAAACGTATGGAATGCAAAAAGTGCTTTACTCTTTCAACAAAAAAATTTTCCCGCAATAGCTACATCGAGCGCTGCTGTGGCAAACAGCCTTGGTTATGAAGACGGAGAAGAAATGTGTTTTAATGAATATCTCTTTATCATCAAGCGAATAGCATCATCTGTCCAAATTCCTTTATCGGTAGATATAGAAATGGGATACGGAAAATCCAATGAAGAAATTGTTTCAAATATTCTTAAGCTTATTGAACTTGATGTTGCAGGAATCAACATAGAAGATTCAACTATTAAAAATTCCAATAGAACAATACAGGATCCAAAAAAATTTGCAGAAACAATCGAATACATCAAAAACAAACTCGAACAAAAAAATTTGCAACTCTTTATAAATGTGCGTTGCGATACTTTTATTCTCAATCTTCAAAACAAACTTGAAGAATCAATTCACAGAGCAAAGATGTATGAAGCAGGCGGAGCAGACGGACTTTTTCTGCCATGCATCAATAGCGAAGCCGATATTGCTGAAGTAGTAAGCCATACAAAACTGCCTTTAAATGTTATGTGTATTCCGGGTCTTCCATGTTTTGAAACATTGAACCAACTTGGAGTAAAGCGTGTTAGCATGGGACCATTTTTATTCAATAAAATTTATAACAACATATACGAGCTCTCCAATAATATTATTAAGGATAAAAGTTTTTCATCTATTCTTTCATAAAAGTTTAAGGAACATATTTCACAGAGCAATTAAAAACAATCACAATAAAACATCAACAAAATGAATCTACCAAAAAGAGCCGAGGATGCTCATGCAATACTTGCAGATGCTTTTAACACAGGTAATGTGAACACAGTACTTAGTATGTACGATTTCAACGGGATTATTGTTCCCGAGCCCGGTAAACCTGTTTCGGGCAAAGAAAAATTTGAAGAAGCGATAAAAGCTATTTTATCTATTAAAGGGAAGATGGAAATTAAAACTGTTTATTGTCTCCAAACGGGCGATCTTGCTGTAGGAAGATCTGAATGGAACATAACCGATGGCGATGAAGTAAAAATAAGCGCCAAGGGTATTGAAGTAATGAAACGCCAGCCCGATGGCACATGGAAGATTGTAATAGACCATGCATTCGGTGCTTTGGAAACGCTTGTAGCATAGACTAAATTCTTTAACAACAGATGACCTGAACATGAATCAGGTCATTGTTACTTTAGACATCATTATTCGTCAAAATAGTGACTGTTCCGTTTTATCCAATTTTCAATTTTTTTCATAGTGATAGCTTTAATCTTAGATAATAAAATTTTCACCAGATAACAAAAAATATGAAACAAAACACAGCAATCATAACGATATATTTGTTTGCAATAATTTTTTTAATGCATAGCAAGGTTAATGCGCAACAAACGAGTACATCAGATTTAGAAGAAGCGAAAAAAGCTATAGCAGAGAGCAATGCTGTCTATTTTCAAGCCTTTGTAAAGGGCGATTCTTCCATATTTATCGAACGTTATGCAAAAGATTGTTGTATAATGGCGCCAAATGTGCCGGCAACATGTGGAGAAAATGCAGCGCTTGAATTTTTCAGAACAGCATATTATCAAAATGGTTTAAGAAACGGAAAATTTATTACAACTAATGTGTATGGCGACGGAAAAGAATTTGTAACCGAAGAAGGATTATGGCAATCATTTGATGCCGATAATAAAATGTTTGATAGCGGAAAATTTCTTGTGCTATGGAAGAAAACACCAAAGGGATGGAAGATGTTTAGAGACTCGTTTAGCAGCGATAATAAACAGAATAGTTTGAACTAAGAAGAAATATCAAGACAACAAATTTAAAACTTAAGCTCTTGCGATAAATATAATAAGCAAGAGCTTATTTATTTGGCGTGTAGAAGTTATAGGCTTCGGAGCACGACCTATGAGAAAAACACTCGCAGCCCGCAGCCCAGGGCTCACAGCTTTGCAACAGTACAAGAGTGCGACGCAACAGACGATGCCATAAAGAACTTCAGCCGGGCTAATAAAAATTCATCCATTCAACAGTAACAAATTAAACTCTTACCTGATATATCTTTTAAAATAAGGTTAAACAAAATCTTTTAATTCAATTTAAAGGTGTGTTGCTTTTACATGGCGCTACATTTGAGATGAAATCCTTAAGCCTTGGACTTTAGTATTGAGAGAATCTTTTATCCTGCGTTTTTCTTAACTGCTATTCTGCCATCGCTTACATTTTTTTTTAAAAACAGGTTGTATGAACCTACGTCCCTCTAAAGAGCTAACGGAACAACAGGTGCAGGCAGGTTTAAAACTCGTAATAAAAGACGGACTTGCTGCCGAAGCAATGACTGCTCTTACCGGCGGCACATTCCTCGTTGCAATGGCGCTCATGATGGGTGCGACCAATTTTCAAATAGGTGTGCTGGCGGGGCTTCCAACGTTTACAAATTTGTTTCAATTGCTTTCGATATGGCTTGTAAGAAAATACAATAACCGCAGAGCCGTTGCTGTTATTTGTGCATTTCTTGCACGCATGCCATTGCTGATAATCGGCAGCTTGCCGTTCATTTCTTCTTCAAACACATCTATACAGGTACTGATATTTTTTCTTTTCTTTTATTATTTCTTTGGCTCCATTGCCGGTCCCTGCTGGAACTCATGGATGAAGGACCTTGTGCCCGAAAACATGTTGGGCACTTACTTTTCACACCGCACAAGATTAACGCAAACATTGAATGTTATTATGAGCTTATCAATAGCATTCATGCTCGATTGTATAAAAAAATATTATCCCGATGCAATGTTAACCACTTATGCATGCATGTTTATCGCAGGTGGCATCATCGGTATTAGCGGTGCATACTTTTTATCTCGTACTGCAGAGCCCGAATCGAAAAGTGCAAACGAAAATATTTTCAGGCTCTTTAAAAAGCCTTTGCAGAATGTAAACTTCCGCAACCTTTTAATATTTAACTCGGCATGGGTCTTTGCGCTCAACATTGCAACGCCTTTCTTTTCGGTGTATATGATGAAAACAATCGGGCTGCCTTTGTCGTACATTATTGCACTCGGAATTCTTACACAAATCAGCAGCATCTTATCGCTAAAACTTTGGGGTAAATATGCAGATAGTTTCAGCAACAAAACCATTATCGCTGTTGGCGCGCCATTGTATGCTGTTTGTATTGTTGCATGGTGTTTTGTTGGAGTATCGCACAATGAATATGCAAACATTGGCTTGCTTGCTGCAATCAATATCTTAACGGGTTTTGCAACAGCGGGCATTAATCTTTCGCTTACCAATATCGGTTTAAAGCTTGCGCCAAAACAAGATGCGATTGTTTATTTATCGTCAAAAAATATTATCACCGCATTCTTTTCATCAATCGCTCCGTTAATTGGCGGTGCGCTTGCAGATTTCTTTGCAAACAGGCATCTCAATCTCAACATTCAATTGGGCGATACGCGTGGTTTAAAGGAAATACACTTGCTTGCATTGCATCAATGGAACTTTTTGTTTTTAATAGGCGCAATGCTTGCAATGCTCTCTATTAGATTATTAAACCGCGTAAAAGAAACAGGTGAAGTAGAAAAAGATTTTGTTGTAAAACTTTTGCGCAGCGATATAAAGAACAGCATCAAAGAAAACTTTATTATAAGTTATCTTATTCAATGGCCGGTTACGGTTTCTGCCAAACTAAAGAAAGTAATATTGATGCAAGATGAAAAACCGTCTCCAAATTCATCAGAAGAAGATAAAGAAAAAAGAGCTTAATTGCTCTTTTTTATTTTAAAAACGATGTTGGATTTTTTTTACGCCTCATTTACATTCACATTTTTAACTTCTCATAAATTTTTTTCAGTTCACCGACATATAATCGGAAAACGGATTCACGATAAACTTTTTTGGAAATAATACTGCCGATTTAACAGGCACTGTTTTCGTACGGGCTTTTGTCGCAGTTGCCTCTACAATTCAGTTATTCATTTATTCAATGGTTGACGTTCGCATTCTTTCATTCCTCATTGCCATTGATCATTCGTATTAATTACTCATTCCGTAAATCATTTTCCCGATTGCCCTCATCATTTTTTCTTTCTGAAAGCAATTTTGCCGGCAAAACAATATTTATGAAAAAGTTGACAGACAAAAGGCTGAATATCCTTTTTCTTTTTTTCTTCATTTTTGTTTCTGTTACAGTATTTGCTGATGACCCTAAAGAAGCTACCGGCATTATAAAAGGTAAACTCACAACCAGCGATGGGAAGCCCGCCGCTTCTGTTACGGTGCAATTGAAAGGAACAAAAAAATATACAACAACAAACGACGATGGCACTTTTACTTTACGTTCGCAGCCCGGTGAGTACACAATTCAAGTTTCATTGGTAGGTTATGAAACAGTTACACAAAATGTAACCGTTGAAGATAATAAAGCAGTAAATATTTTTCTTCAGCTTAAGGTTTCTGAACAACAATTGAATGAAGTAGTGGTAAGCAGCAAACGAAATAAATATATTAAAGATATAAGCGATTACGTTGCTAAAATACCTCTCAAAAAGTTGGAGAATTCACAAGTTTATACAACCATTACCAAAGAGTTATTAAATGATCAAATGATTTTTACTGTTGATGATGCAACAAAAAACACTTCGGGCTTGCAAAAGATGTGGGAAGCGACAGGTCGCGGTGGCGATGGAGGCGCTTACTATAATTCAAGAGGCTTTATTTTACAAAGTCAACTTCGCAATGGCGTTGCCGGAAATGTAACAAGCAAGATTGATGTAGCAAATATAGAAAGCATTGAAGTGATAAAGGGACCATCGGCAACATTGTTTGGCAGTGCACTAACCTCTTATGGTGGATTGATAAACAGAATCACTAAAAAGCCTTACGCAAACTTTGGCGGTGAAGTTTCTTATGCAGCCGGAAGCTATGGCTACAGCCGCATTGCAACAGACATAAACACACCAATTGACGCTGCAAAAAATATTCTGCTTCGTGTAAACGCTGCATACAACTATGAAGGAAGCTTTCAGGATAATGGTTTTGAAAAAGGTTATATAATTGCACCAAGCTTATCTTATAAAGTAAATGATAAACTTTCTTTTTTGTTTGATGCAGAATTGTACGGTGGTTCAAACTCATCCAAACAAATCATCTTCTTTTATTATCCCGCTTCTCAACTCGCCGCTTCACGCGCAGATGAGTTAGGCATTGATTACAAACGCTCTTATTCATCAAACGATATTTATCAAACATCAAAGAGCAATAATTTCTTCGGGCAGATGAATTACAAACTTTCAGACAAATGGATATCGCAAACAAATTTTGCCAGCACTTACAGTTTTTCTGATGGTCCTTATGCCTATTTCTATTTACTTCCAAATACAAACAGACCCGGCGCCGATTCTATGGTTCGCGCCGATCAATCCACTGCAAACAGTCAAATTCAGGTAACAGAAATTCAACAAAATTTTATTGGTGACTTTAGTGTGGCAAATTTCAGAAACCGTTTGGTTGCAGGATTGGATTACTTCACTCAAAACAGTAACCAGTTTTTTTATGGCGCCAACTTCGATGTTATTCCAAAAAACGGCGACATACCAACTTACAGCAGTTTTAACAGAGATAACTTGAATGCAGTATTACAAAACAAAGAAGCCGTGTGGACATGGCCATATGAATTTAAAACTAACACTTACAGCGCCTATGTTTCTGATGTAATCAACATCACACATAAACTTATAGCAATGGCTGCTCTTCGTCTTGATCACTTTGATAACAAAGGCAAATTTGATGAGACAACAGGTAAATACAACGGAGCATATAAGCAAACAACGCTGTCGCCAAAATTTGGTGTAGTATATCAAGTGGTTAGAGACAGAGTTTCACTTTTTTCGAATTATCAAAACGGTTTTACCAATGAGCAGGGCACCGATTACAATGGCAATGCATTTAAACCCGAACATGCGAATCAGTTAGAGGGTGGCGTTAAAGTAAACGCATTCAATGGAAGGTTGAGCACCTCATTGAGTTATTACGATATACAAGTAAAGGATATTATCAGAACTTACACCGGCACCAACCCTGATCCCTCTAATCCAAATCCGCAAATACAAGACGGAACTCAAGTGAGTAAAGGTTTTGAAGCGGAAATTATCACCAATCCTTTGCGCGGATTAAACATTGTCGCAGGATTTGCATACAATTATTCAAAATTGATAAATGCTGATGAAGATGTAAAAGGTCGCAGACCTGCAACCGCCATGTCGCCTTACGCGGCAAATGTTTGGATAAGTTATCATTTGCAAGGCGCTTTAAAAGGACTTGGCTTTGGTTTGGGTGGCAATTATGCAAGCGATAACAAAATTCTTAACAGCAATTATTACGGTGAATTTATTTTGCCTGCTTACACTGTTTTAAATGCTGTAGTGTTCTACGACCACGCAAAATTTCGCGCAGGAATAAAGGTGAACAATTTTACAAACAAAGAATATTGGATCGGATATACAACAATGAATCCGCAAAAGCTTAGAAGTATTGTTGGAAACATTGCATTTAAGTTTTAAAATCTGTGGAGCAGTATAAGATTTTTTATTCACCCGGCTGCATTACTACTATTATGCTTTTGTTGCGTCGCACTCTTGTACTGAATAAACTTTATTGAACAACACGAAGCAGATGCTTCATATTTCCGCATAACGAAGCGATATAAAAGTTAACAAATGGCTTTTAAAAAATTTATAAGAAAACTACATCTATGGCTCGGAGTAACATCCGGGCTTATTGTCTTATTTCTTGGTATAACAGGTTGTATCCTCGCATTTGAAAAAGAAATTGAATCGCTTACTCAATCTTATCGCTATGTAGAAAGCAGCGATAGAAATTTTCTTCCGCCTTCTTTATTAAAGAAAATAGCAATTGAACAATTACCTGATAAAAAATTACACAGTGTATTGTATGAAGGAAAGGAAAAAGCAGCACAGATAATTTTCTACAACGCACAACCTGAATATTACTACATTGTTTTTATCAATCAATATACGGGCAAAGTGCAGAAGGTAAAAAACATGAAGAAGGATTTTTTCAGGATAATTGTTAATGGTCATTATTATTTGTGGTTGCCACCAAAAATTGGTCAGCCTGTTGTTGCAACAGCCACTTTGATATTTGTAATAATGATGATAACAGGTTTAATATTATGGTGGCCCAGAAACAAAGCAGCACGCAAACAAAGATTTTCTGTAAAGTTGAATGCAAGATGGCGTCGCGCAAATTATGATTTGCATAACGTGCTCGGATTTTATATAACATGGGTAATTATTTTTATTGCACTCTCAGGGTTGATCTGGGGCTTTCAATGGATTGCAAAATCTGTTTATTGGGCAACATCATTTGGAAAGCAATTGGTGGTATATGAAGAATCTTTAAGTGATAAAACAAAGAGCACTACTGCTGCAATCCCTGCTGTTGATAAAGTATGGGAAATAATGAAAGCAGAATACAAAGCTGCAGAAACAATAGAAGTACATTATCCCGAAAACGATTCTGTGGCGATAGCCGCAGTTGCCAATCCCGATGCTTCAACTTATTGGAAAAGTGATTACCGTTATTTTGACCAGTACACTTTAAAAGAAGTTTCGGTGAGTCATTTATTCGGTCGTTATCAAACCGCTTCTGTTGCCGACAAAATTATGCGCATGAATTATGATGTGCATACAGGAGCCATTTTGGGTTTACCGGGAAAAATAATGGCATTTTGTGCAAGCCTTATTGCAGCAAGTTTACCGGTGACGGGTTTTATGATATGGAGAGGAAGAAGAAAAAAGAAAAGACATTTTGCAAGGATGCCGCTGCAAGAAAAGCAAAGAGCGTATTACTCAAAATCGTCAATTCGAACTCCATAGGAGCCGCAGACCCGAGATTGTTATTCTTCAATTCTTTGATACACTCTTACATAATCCACTTTCTACCTGATGTTCTTTGTTGCAGCATAAGGAATGCTGCCGTTACCGCCTATTGCAAGATTGAGTACCAGAAATTGAGGTTGTAAAAATGGATTACTGCCATCTGCATTAATGGTTTTTGAAAACTGCGCTCTCACACACCAACGTTACATTCCATGTTGCAGAAGCGGCTGTATAATTTTTCGTAGCGCGGAACGATGTTCATAATATCAAATTTTTGCGCCTGCTTAAATGCACCCTGTTTAAGTTTTTCAAGCAGTTCTTCATTACTCAACAAACCTATTGCGCAACTGCTCATCGCACTAATATCGCCAACGTTTGCGGTGTAACCGGTTTCTCCGTGAATGTTTATTTCTGGTAAACCCCCTGCATTGCTGCTTACAACAGGAACCCTTGCAGCCATTGCTTCAAGCGCAGCCAAACCAAAACTTTCATACTCCGATGGTAACAAAAATAAATCACTCACCAAAAGTATCTCTTCAATTTGCTCCTGCTTGCCAACAAACCGAACATCGTCATGAACACCAAACTCTTTCGATAAAATTTCTATATAAGATCTTTCAGGTCCATCACCAATCATCAGCAATTTTGCAGGCAACTCTTTTCTTACTTCAGCGAAAATTTTTACTACATCATTCACCCGTTTTATTTTTCTGAAGTTTGATGCATGCACCAGAATTTTTTCACCATGCGGCGCAATCACCTTACGAAATGCGTCTATCGGTTTTTTATTAAACCGTTTTACATCAACAAAATTGTAAATCACTTCAATCTCTTTTGTTATGTCGAACGACTTGTATGTTTCATCACGAAGATTACGCGACACTGCAGTAATTGCATCACTCTCATTGATCGAAAAAGTAACGACAGGTTCGTAAGTTTTATCTCTTCCAACAAGGGTTATATCGGTGCCGTGCAGTGTTGTAATGAAGGGAACGTTTCCACCCTTCTTTTGCACAATTTGTTTTGCCATGTATGCTGCTGATGCGTGCGGAATTGCATAATGCACATGCAGCAAATCGAGGTTGTGATTATTGATCACATCAACCATGGTGCTCGCAAGCGCAATTTCGTAAGGCGGATAATCAAATAAAGGATACGTTGGAACTCTCACTTCATGATAATAAATATTTGCACTAAAGACATTCAATCGCACCGGTTGCTGGTAAGTAATAAAGTGAACGCTGTGTCCTTGGTCAGCCAATGCTTTTCCCAGTTCTGTTGCCACAACACCGCTGCCACCAAATGTTGGATAACAAACAATCCCAATTCTCATGTCAAATGATTTAGGGAACAAAGTAACAATCATTTATTCAATCGTTTTCGCCATTTATCCTTTCTCGAAAACAAGCAACATTTATTTAACTTCGCCGGATTTATGATGGTCATGATTAGAATGATTGATATGATTTTTTATGATACCGGCAACGGTATTTCATAGCATCTTCGTTGCGTCGCAATCACTTCATCGTTCGGAACATGGATTGATTTTGAAGCCGAGAATTTTGAACACTCTATAATTTCACAACAAAAACGGATATAAACATTATGAAAAAAATTTTTCTTCTGGCACTCGTTGCACCAATGTTAGCTTCAGCACAAGACACGTATCAAAAGGATTTAAGCGATTCTGCATTCTTCCGATTAATATCAAGTAATATTTTTAGCAGCCGTTCTTCCTACAATAATTTATATACACTCACTAAAACAATTGGGGGCAGGCTTGCAGGCTCACCTCAAATGGTTAAAGCGGAGCAATGGGGCGAAAAAGAAATGAAAGATGCCGGAGCAGATAAAGTAACTCTGCAAGAGTGCATGGTACCGCATTGGGTGCGTGGCGGAAAAGATAAAGCCTCTGTTACTTTTAAAAATGCAAATGGAAAAACACAAACGATGCAACTCAATGTGCTTGCTTTAGGAAATTCTGTTGGCACCGGGGCAACCGGCGTGCAAGCTCCATTATTGCGTGTAAACTCTTTTGATGAACTTGAACAAAAGAAGGATGAGATAAAAGGGAAAATCGTTTTTTACAACTGCCCTTTTGAGGACACATTTGTTCAAACGTTTGAAGCTTATCGTAAGAACGTGATTTATCGTGCCGTTGGCGCAAGTCGCGCCGCAAAATATGGTGCCCTTGCTGTGCTTGTTCGTTCAATGACAAATGCAATGGATAACAATCCGCATACCGGCTCTTTGCACTATATTGACAGCCTGCCAAAAATTCCCGCAGCAGCAGTTGGCGTAAGAGATGTTGAAAAACTTGATACGCTTATTGATAATGGCGCACAACTTACAGCGCAACTTTTTACTTATGGCAAAATGTTACCTGATACAATCGGTCATAATGTTGTTGGTGAATTAAGAGGAACAGAATTTCCTGATGAAATAATTACAGTTGGCGGTCATCTCGATAGTTGGGATGTAAATGAAGGCGCTCATGACGATGGCGCAGGCGTAGTGCAAACGATAGAAATTTTAAGAGCGTTCAAATCATTAGGTTACCAGCCTAAACATACCATACGTTTTGTGTTATTTGCCAATGAAGAAAACGGAACACGCGGCGGTAAAAGATATGCAGAGCTTGCGAAACAGAATAACGAAAAGCACATCTTCGCCTTAGAAAGTGATGCAGGTGGTTTTACACCAAGAGGTTTTGGGTTTACTGTAAAAGCAGAAAGTTGGAAAAAGCTCAATAATTGGAGACTTTTATTTGCCACTTATGGCTGTGACCGTTTCACAGAAGGTGGTGCCGATACAGATATAGAACCATTAAATGAAGCATTCGAAACGCCTATGGCTGGAGTAAGACCCGACAGCCAGCGTTACTTCGACGTTCATCATGCAGCAGGCGACGTATTTGAAGCAGTAAGCATTCGTGAATTAAAATTGGGTGCAATAAACATGGCTGCGTTATTGTATCTTGTTGATAGGTATGGACTGTAAGAGGAAGTAGGCAGAATAGAAATCAATACATCTGGAAATTATAGAAAATTGAGTAGTTTAATTGCTGTTACAGAAAACTTATTTCCGAAAATGCCCTTCTTCGCTGAAGGTATTTTTGTTTATGCAGATGTCACCTACTCTTCAGTTTGTAAAATTATATGGTACAATTGATATACTAAATTGGCACCTCCAAATTTATTCCTGCTTTTTTATTCTTTTCTTCACCCAGAAAAACATAAGGCAACTGTAAATACCAGTAGTGATTATGCCTTGTCTTAAAATATCCGCTACGGTGAATTTGTCCATTTCTAATATCTTCAAATATTTAAACAGCAGCACAATTAAAACTGTGCTTGTAAAAAAAATTACAGACATAACTGATAATGCATAAATAGGTTTTTTATTTTTCATGGCTTAGGTTTTTACGCGAAAATATTTCATTTCGCATATAATAAAAATATCGTGGGTCTCTTATTTAAATCCGGCACTTGTTTCTTCCATTCTTCAATTTTTTTGGTTTTTATGCTTTCTGTTGAAGCAGTAATATCAACCGCAATACAAAATTTTGTTTCTTCTTTGCATGTGTGTAAAATATCGTTTGCAAGTTGATTATTCCTGTAAGGTGTTTCAATAAAGATTTGCGTGCAGTTTTTTTTGTGAGAATATTCTTCAAGCTCTTTTATTGCTTTCTTTCTTGCAGCAGAATCAATCGGTAAATAACCAAGAAACTGAAAGCATTGACCATTCATTCCGCTTGCCATTAATGCGAGCAGAATAGAATTTGGTCCTACTAAAGGATGAATTGTTGCATTTATTTGTTGTGCTGCTTCCACGAGTAGTTGCCCGGGATCTGCAATGGCGGGGCAGCCTGCTTCGCTCACAATGCCGATGTTCTTTCCTTCTTTAAGAAGTTGAATAAATTTTGCTTTTACATTTTCCTCTGCTTTGTGAATGGTATGCCATTCGTAGTCATCAATTACCATTCCCTTCCATATTTTTTTAAAAAATCTTCTTGCTGTTTTTTCATTCTCTGCAAAGAATACAGAACATTCTTTTATCGCATTTAAAATATACAATGGTAAGGCTTCATAAGCTTTTTCATTAGCGTGCAATATTGTTGGTATAAGATAGACTTTGCCGGTCATGCAACTAAATAAAATTAAGGAATGAAAAGATAGTCTGACCGTCTTCGGTCTGACTATTAATTGTTGTTCAAAATTAGATGTGAATTCAAACCTATAAAAAATAAGTCTTCGTATATGGTCAGACCGCGACGGTCAGACCATATACGAAGCGTGCTGAATAGAATTTATGCAGCACAAGAGTGCGACGCAACAGACGATGCCATAAAAAACTTCAGTTGGGTTCATAAAAAAAATTCCCGCTACAAAAAAAGTAACGGGATGCAATTTCGTTTACTGAAAATTATTTATACAACAACTCGTAATACTCATGCGCCATACGGTTACTGTCAAATTGAAAACGTACATCACGCATGCCGTTCTTAATTATCTGTCTCCACGTATCATGACCGCTGTAGTATAAAGGCAAGATTTGTTTTTCGAGAATATCATACACATGCTTGAAATCGTATTCATCCACATCATGCACAGTCATGTTTGCATAATCTGTTTTTGGAACAACAAAACCATTGTGACCATGATCAATAAATTCGGGAATCCAACCATCCATTGTTGAAAAGTTTACAGCCCCATTCATTGCCGCAGTCATGCCGCTGGTGCCTGATGCTTCACGAGGCACACGTGGATTATTGAGCCATACATCGGCGCCTTGCTTAAGACGCTTACTTAACCAAAGTTCGTAACCAATAACCACTGCAACATTTTTATAACCCTTGCTTAAATGCACAAGATTGTTGAATTGTGAGATTGCAGGATAATCAACAGGATAAGGTTTACCTGCCCAGACAATTTGCACAGGATAATCTTTGTTGTTTACAAGATTATTAAAACGCTCCATGTGGTATGTAAGTAAATCGGCGCGCTTGTAACCTGCAAACCTGCGTGCCCACACAATTGTAAGCACATCGGGTCTGAAGAGTTTACCTGTTTGATCCGCAATAATATTATTGAAGGTTCTTCTCTTTAAATATTGTTTTCTGTCATCGAAAGCCCAGTTGTCGCCTTCATCCATTGCACGATACAATTGTTTGTCTGACCAGTATCTCCAATTTTGCGCATTGGTGATAGAAATTATAGAACAAATTCCCGAATACTTGCTCCACATTTCACGCGCCACACAACCATGCAATTGCGATACACCATTCGCCAACTTTGCAAAACGCAACGCTGTTAGTGAATGATTGAATTGGTCATCTTCTGTGCCTGTAAGCTTTCTTACTTCATCAATACTTAAGCCATAGAAGTAGCTCATTTTATGACACAGATAAATATCATGTTTTTCGTTTCCTGCTTCTTCGGGTGTGTGTGTTGTAAACACAAGATGCTTGCGCAATTCATCAACGCTTTTGAATTTATTCAACAAATAAAATGCAGAAGAAATTCCATGCGCTTCATTTAAATGATACAAGTCCGGTGAGTAGCCGATCTCATCAACAAGCTTAGCTCCACCGATTCCTAACAAAATAAACTGTGCAATTTTTGTAGCAACATTTGCATCGTACAAGCGATGACAAATTGTTTGAGATACATAATCATTCTCGGGCAAATCAGTGCTCAAAAAAAACATTGGCGCAGTGCCGAATGTTTCAGGGTCGAGATAATAAGCCTTTACCCAAACCGGATGTTCATGAATAGGTATTTGAAATTTTATTCCCGTATCTTTTAAAAAGAAATAGATTTTTTCCATCCATGTTACCTGCAGCGTTTGATCCTGATTACGTGCCTGATCGTAATATCCGTACTTCCACAGTATGCCAATCCCAATCATGTTCTGTTTCAATTCATACGCACTGCGCATGTGAGAGCCTGCAAGAAAACCAAGGCCGCCGCTGTAAATTTTCAGTGCGTTGTGCACTGCATACTCCATGGAAAAATATGCCACTCGTTTTGTATATCGCTCATCAAGTTGATAAGGCACCTGAAAGTTTCTAAAATTCATATTCGTATTCGGATTTTTAAGGACACGCAATTTATGTTTTATTATTTAAAACGTATTTTTTACACAATCAATCTTATTTAAATTATGCTTAATGCAGGTTAAGTAGTGAATAAATTATTTGATTTGCATTTATGTGTATGAATTGTTGTTCCTAAAGTTAATTTCTGTAATAATTATTTTTTGTATCCGGCTGTTGAATATCTATTAAACTTTCGTTGTGTCATTATAATCCCGACTTAGTCGTGGACTCACTTGTACGTTCTGAACTTTATTGAACAAGTTTGAATGTTTTGAATGTTCGGCAAGTTTACAGAAGTATAAGTCTCAACCAACATTCAAACTATCAAACGCATCATCTCAAACATCTACCGTATTTTATCTTTTGTTATCTGATTCATTCAAAAACCGTGCAACTCAATCCAATTTCACAATTTGTTATTTGTTGTCCTTCTTTTTTCCATCTTGTTTTTTCTTACGGTACGTGTCGTCAAAGAAACATTTTATGCCACGATGATTACCGCAATTGCCTTGTTCTTTTACAGTGATGTTTTTTGTTCCGAATGTAAAATCAATTACACATGGGTCACCGCTTTGCCGGTAATAGCCATGAGTTAAATCACGCATTGTCATTTCACCTTTTAATTCACCAATACAATTATCTGTCTTTTCAAAGTGAATAAAGAAAAGATATTTGGAGGCATTGCTTCCATCTCTCACCGAAATAAAATTCTTTTTGTTCTCTGCGTAATCGCCGCTGTATTTATTCTTTGCAGGGAATGTGTCAATCGGATTAATTATTTCATTCAAACGCTTCTCGTCTTCATTGGTGTCTGTCAGTACAGCAATAAATCCGTGCGCCTTGCTGTTGTATGCATAACCGTTACGCGTATAAGCCAATTCATTTTGCTTGTTTATTTTTTCTCTGCTGATGATGAACGTTGGTTCAGATGTTATAGAAACGTTTCTTGTGTAATTATCATTTTTAGCGCCCTGACTTAGCAATTCAAGATGTGAAAGATATTTGCTGCTCTTCTGGTTAAAAACGAACGCTTGCAAAAACTTTCTTTTATTTTGAATAAAGCATGCAAAAAGATACAGTTCATCTTCTGTATCAAATTTTCCAATGGGGTGAATAGTTGTAAGTTCAGGATTTTTTCCTGTGATAAGTTTTAGAACCGAATCAGGAACAAACTGTGAAAACACCGCAAAGCTGATGGCCGTTGTATCTGCTGCTTTTGTAAAATTAGAATCAACAAACCGGGAAGGAAGTGTAATTTCTTTAAATGCAGCCATAAAATCTTTTACATCTATATGCTCTGTCCCAGAAAGAGAAGCTGGCTCATTGTGACATCCGGAAATAAAGGAACACGCAAGTAAAATGAGGGTGAATTTCTGCATTAGCAAAGTTTTGATAAAAATATAGGATAAAGAGGAAATTTATATAAACATTTTTTTTAGATTTGTCTAAATTTTTTTTTAGTGTCATCTAATATTACACACGCAGAAGAAAATTATCTCAAGAACATTTATCATTTGCAGCAATCCGAAGGTATGGTTACTACCAACGATTTAGCGGCTGTTTTGCAAACAAAACCGGCATCAGTTACAGATATGCTCAAAAAGCTGAAGGCAAAAAAGTTGCTCCAGTACGAACCATATAAGGAGTTTTGTTTAAGCACACAGGGAAAGAAGATTGCTTTAAACATTGTACGTAAGCACCGGCTTTGGGAATATTTTTTAGTGGACAAACTTAAATTTGATTGGGATGAAGTGCACGAGGTTGCCGAGCAACTCGAACATGTAGGCAGCAAAAAATTAGTTGATAAATTGGATGCGTTTCTCAACTATCCACGCTTTGATCCGCATGGAGATCCGATACCGGACAGTCACGGTAAAATAACAATGCAGCAGCAGATAAGTCTGGTTAATCTCCCTTTAAATAGGCAGGCAGAAGTTACTTCCGTCCGCAATCAATCAACAGAGTTGCTGGAAGTGCTTAAACATAGGAACATTCAAATAGGCACAAGGCTTGAAGTAAAAAACAGATTTGATTTTGACAAGTCTGTTGAAGTGAAAGTAAAAAATTTTACACCTATAACTATCAGCGAACAACTGGCAAAAGTGTTGTTCGTGAAAATGGTTTAGAATATCGAACAAGGAACAAGGATGCTGAATCAGGTTAAAGAAAATTGAATGAAACGATGATAAAAGAGAAAAATTTTTGGTTACGAATAGGAGACAAAACGAAGACAAAAATGTTACAACGATTTCATACGGAAGCGTCGTTAAGTGAAGTGCATGAAAGCATAGATGCAACAAAACCAAAGAGCGGTATAAGAAAAATATTACCTTATGTAGGTCCGGCATATTTGGTGAGTGTGGGTTATATGGATCCGGGCAATTGGGCAACCGATTTACAGGGCGGCGCAAAGTTCGGTTACACATTAATTTGGGTTTTATTGATGAGTAATCTTATGGCTTTGTTGTTGCAAAGTTTGAGTGCAAGATTGGGTATTGTAAAAAGAAGGGACCTTGCACAGGCAAATAGAGAAGAATATCCTCGGATTGTAAATTTTGGTTTGTATGTTTTAGCTGAACTTGCCATTGCCGCATGTGACCTGGCAGAAGTACTGGGTATGGCAATCGGTATTCATTTGTTAACCGGTCTCGATGTTTTATGGGGTGTTTGCATAACTGTGCTCGATACTTTACTGCTGCTGGTTTTGCAACGTTATGGTATGCGTAAAATGGAAGCGTTTATTATTGCGTTGGTGGCAACAATCGGCTTTTCATTTCTTATCGAACTTGTTTTTGCAAAGCCACATTTTGGTGATGTGATAAACGGTTTTGTTCCATCCGCGCTTAACAATGGGGCATTATATATTGCTGTCGGTATAATTGGTGCCACAGTGATGCCGCATAATTTGTATTTGCATTCTGCACTTGTTCAAACAAGAAAAATAAAACCCGATACAGCGGGAATAAAACGTGCACTGAAATATAGTTTTATTGATACTACAATTGCGCTCAATGCCGCATTCTTTGTAAATTCTGCCATACTTATTTTATCTGCTTCTGTTTTTTTTGCAACAGGTAATACACAAGTAGCAAAAATTGAAGAAGCACATCAATTGCTTCAACCTATGCTGGGAACAACCTTGGCTCCTTTGCTTTTTGCCATCGCACTGATTTGTGCCGGTCAAAGCTCAACTGTTACAGGAACACTTGCAGGACAAATTGTAATGGAAGGTTATCTGCGTTTGCGCATAAGCCCATGGATAAGAAGACTGGTAACAAGATTAATTGCTATCACTCCCGCTGTAATTGTAATCCTTATTTATGGTGACGACAAACTCGATGATCTTCTCGTGCTAAGTCAGGTAATACTAAGCATGCAATTAGGCTTTGCCATTATTCCTCTGATACATTTTGTAAGCGACAAAAATTCAATGGGGGAATTTGCCATTAAACTCCCGACAAAAATTATTTCATGGATTGTTGCCGGCATTCTTGTTTTTCTGAACGTAAAACTTGTAGCAGAGGAATCAATAACAGTATATGAATCGAGTGGTAATACAGGTTTAAAAATTCTTGTTACCATAGGATGGATAGTGTTTTCATGGCTGTTTATAATGATGTCTGTTCTGCCTCTTTGGCGTAAAAGAAAAGAAAAAAGAGCCGTTCCAAAAAGTATTACAATGCACAGCGAAGAAAAAGCTTTGCAAATAGCTTCTATTCCCATCCCACATAAAATTGCCGTGGCGCTCGATTTTAGTGAGAACGATGGAAAGATAATTGCCTATGCAATTGCTCAAAACAAGAATGATGCAAACTTTATTTTGCTGCATATTGTTGAAACTGCTTCTGCCATTTATGCCGGTGAATCGTCTGATGATTATGAAACAAGAAAAGATAAAGAGAGATTGGAGCACTATGCAACGCAGTTAAGGGAGATGGGCTACAATGTTGAAGTGCATCTTGGCTTTAATGACAGAGTAAGTGAAATTGTACGCATTGTGAATGATACAAAGGCCGATCTATTGGTAATGGGTGCACATAGGCACAGCGGCATAAAAGATTTTTTGTACGGAGAAACATTGGATAAAGTAAGGCACAGATTAAAGATTCCCGTGTTGATTGTGAATTAGAATTAGTGGTACATCTGTAAAATGAGCAACCGCGGCTGCAATTAATTATAAAGATTTTCTCCTTCTATCGTGTCTAAATTAAAAGCTAAAATTATTTTTCAATGCAGGTTCTTGTTGCATGAAAAATTATCTTGGTAGCAAGAAGAGTTGGATTTAGTGATGACTTTAAGAAACTGATCGCTAACGCTCAACAAAATTCGGAAAGTACAAGAGTGCGACGCAACAGACGATGAAAAGAATTTCAAAAGCTGGTCACAACAAATAAAACCCTTACACTTTAACGGCTATATGAACACAAAAAGTTTTTTACTTATACTGTTGTTATTAACCATTCGTGCAATATCGCAGGAGATAAGCAACATTCCCGATTTTGAACGGCAAGGCAATGCAAAAAAATTTATAAAACCTCTTACACTTGCATCGAACAATTACAATGTTCACTACTATAAATGTGAGTGGACGGTGAACCCCGCAAAAAACCACATAACAGGAAAAGTAACGCCACATTTTATTGTAACGGCTGCAACCAATTCGCTTGTATTTGATTTATCGCACGCACTGAAAGTTGATAGCGTTTATATGCGCGGCACGAAGCTTATGTTTTCGCAATCAACAAATGAAACGCTTGTGATTCAACTGCCGAAAATATATGCAGCAGGAGCAAAAGATTCATTGACTATCGCATACAAAGGAGTGCCCAACGGTAATGGTTTTGGTTCCTTTGTTCAAACAACACACAATGGCACACCTGTTATCTGGACATTGAGTGAGCCCTATGGTGCAAAAGATTGGTGGCCTTGCCGCAATGGATTGGATGATAAAGCAGACAGCATTGATATTTACATTACGAGTCCTTCGAGATATAAAGCGTCTTCAAATGGCGCGCTGCAAAGTGTTGTAAAAAATGGACGCAATAGCACAACTTTTTATAAACATCGTTATCCTGTTGCAAGCTACCTTGTTGCTATTGCAGTTACCGATTTCAGCACGTTTACAGATTATGTGCAATTGGGAAATAAAACGCTCCCGGTTATTTCTTACATCTATCCGGAAGATTCTGCATGGTTTCACGACAGCACTTACAAAGTGCTTAATGCAATGCAGTTGTATAACGATAAGTTTACGCCATATCCGTTTGTTAATGAGCGGTATGGACAAACTGAATTTGGTTTTGGCGGCGGCATGGAGCATCAAACTAATTCTTTTGTTACTTATCCCGGTGAAAATGTTATGACGCACGAGTTGGCGCATCAATGGTTTGGTGATAAGATAACCTGCGGCAGTTGGACTGATGTATGGCTGAATGAAGGTTTTGCAACTTTTTGTGCAGACTTTCTTTACACCGAAACATTCAATCCTCCTCAATACAAATTGAACGTTACAAATGATCTTGCCGATATAGTTTCGAAGCCTGATGGCTCTGTAAAAGTTGATGACACAACAAACCTTGGAAGAATATTTGATGGAAGATTAAGCTATCACAAAGGGGCTTTTCTTTTACGAATGCTACGCTGGACTTTAGGTAGTGATGCATTTTTTAAAGGGATTCGCAATTATCTTAAAGACCCTTTGTTGCAATACAGTTTTGCGCGCACACCAGATCTTCAACGCAATCTCGAAGAAGTAAGTGGCTTAGACCTTGACTATTTTTTTAATCAATGGTATGCAGGGCAAGGTTATCCTTCATTTACAGTGCAGTGGAGCCAGGATGCAAACAACAGAGCCACAATAACAATAACTCAAACAACATCGCATTCTTCGGTAAAGTTTTTTAGAGTGCCGTTGCAATTGACTTTTAAAAGAGGCTCGCAGGAAAAAACAATCGTTGTTGATAACACCATAAACAATCAGGTGCTCACAGCAGATGTTGGCTTTAAAGCAAGTAAGCTGTTGATAGATCCAAATCAATATCTTATCAGCAAAAACAATAAGGCAGTATATGTAGAAGCGCCAAAAGAATTTGTAACTGTTTCACCCAATCCATTTACAGATAAAATTGAAATTACTTTACATCAAAACTATCCTGATAAAATTCTTCTTCAATTGTTTAACAGTAACGGTGATCTTGTTGCAAGCAGCAACCCTGAAAGTGTTAAAGGCACTCAAAAATATACACTCAAAGTTCCTATTGATCTTGCAGCAGGTACTTATATTTTACACATGACTATTGATGGAAAAACCATAACAAAAAATGTAGTAAAATAATAATGTTGAAATCATCGCAGAAACCTGACAGTTTTTTTCTCCAGTAATTAAAATAATTAACGAAAAAACTGTAGGGTTTTACATGACCATTTCAATTGAAAAACATTTTTTGTTTTATTATTGCGCCCATCAAATATGGCTAAGAAGAAAAAAACAAAAAGAAAAAAATGGTGGCTCATTCCGGTCATCATTCTTTTTTTATTGTGTGTTTATATAGGAGTAACGTATTGGTTACAGCAGCAACAAGAAGCAAAGGCAATGTTTGCAACATACCCCAGTTTTGGTATTCAACTGCCGCTTGGTTATAAAATTCATGGCATAGATGTAAGCCTTTACCAGCAATATGTTTATTGGCCTGCCATCAAAAAAATGCAAGTGCAGGATGTAAAAATTGGTTTTGTTTTCATAAAAGCAACCGAAGGTTTAAACAATACCGATAAACAATTTAAAAGAAACTGGCAGCAGGCAAAAGCGGCGGGCATTCCACGCGGAGCATATCATTATTTTCTTGCCACAAAAGATGGTAAGGCACAGGCGCAAAATTTTATAAAGAATGTAAAACTCACAAGCGGCGACTTACCGCCTGTTCTCGATGTTGAAGCACTTTATGGTGTAAATCCCGAAACCTTGCGACAGCGCGTTATGGCTTGGCTACAAGCTGTTGAAGCAGCGTATCACGTAAAGCCCATCATTTATACTTCGGCAGATTTTTATCAACGTTATCTTGGGGATGCTTTTAATGAGTATCCATTATGGGTTGCACATTATTACACACCAAATTATCCTAATGTTAAACGTGATTGGTGGTTTTGGCAGCACAACGATTCAGGAAAAATAAACGGCATCAGAGGCTCCGTTGATTTCAATGTTTTCAATGGTGATACAGTTGAGTTTAAAAAGATATTGATCAAGTGAAAATTTTTTGTGGTCAGCCGGAGTTTTTTATGGCATCACTTGTTGTGTCACTCACTTGTACGTTCCACTTTCATGGTCTCTGAACAACGGGAGTGCTTAAATATTAACCGAGTAAATAAATCCATTCGGTTCATTTTTTGAAAGAAGTATTTTTATATTCTCATTCAAAACATACACTTACGAAAAAGCTACTCCCTCTGTTATTGTTTTCTTTTCCGTTAATAATATATGCACAAGAAAAAGGTGTTCATTTTGAACACTCTCTTAGCTGGACGGAAATTAAAGCCAACGCAAAGGCAGAGAAAAAATCATTTTCATGGATTGCTTTACAACTTGGTGCGGACCGTCGCGCCGTTCTAACCTTTACACAGTTATCTAAACACTACCTTTCTTTCTAAATTTTAATTCCAAACGTAACAATAATATTTCCTCTTTTGTTATCCCAATCTGCAAATGTGTTGGGCTTATCATTTAAACGGTATGGAAAATTTACATCTTTGTTTATGGTGTAAGCATAAGTTATATCAACAAGCAAACCATGTTTGCGATAACCGACTCCACTTGCTGCTAACAAACGATGCGCTTTTAAAATGTTGTCGTTGTAAGGGCTGGTATAATAAGCACCGCCAAGACGAACCGCAATTGGGTCAAATTTTAATTCGCCACCCAAACGCACATTCAAAGCGCCTTTATAATAATCTCTTAAAATATTGTTGAGTGATTTGTAATAATCTTTTCCAGCTTGGTCGCCTTCATCGGAAGTATTGAATCTTGCACCGCGATAATTTACATACTCAACATCTGCAGTTATAAATCCTTTTTGTTTTTTGGTATTCTCTACAGCATTAAATAAATAACTACCGCTTATAATTACACGCCAGGGTGTAAGAAGACTATAGTTTGCTTGTCCGGGATCTCCACTGTTTAAATCATCGCTGCTTATAGATTGCTCGCCGGCGTAAGCTTCAGTATTCGTTGTCATGTCAGAACGAATCTCATCTTTAAAACCCATGAACGAAGGTGTGTGTATTGCAAGCCCAAGTCTGAAACCATTATCAAGCCTGTATATCAAACCCAGTTTAGCATTGATGCCAAAACCACTCGAAGTATAATGTTCATTGTACTGAAAAAAAGTGAAGTTATTGTTGGGATCATCGGTCGCATCTGTTTCTCTGTACCACAAATCTTTCTTGTAACTTACAACAGGAAAATTAAGGCTTGCACCCAAATATAATTTGTCTAACAGATTTCCTGCAAATGCAAATGATATTTCATGATAACCGCCGGTAGTTGTTTCATTTCTTTCCTGTATTATTCCGGTATTTACGGGAACAAGTGTTTTATATCCTATAAGCTGACCATTTGAATTTACTGAATCAATAAGAAAAGTTTGGTAAGCAAGTGAAGAACCAAAAATATAATTACTCTCTGCAGCACCAATGGCTGCACCGTCACGTGTTAACTCTTCAATATATTGTTCAGAAAATGAACTTACATTATTCAATCCTTTATAATAAGCGTGATTATTAAAACTCGCAAGTTGATTTACCGATATTGAAAAGGCAGTGCTTGTCCAGTTGCCTCTTGGTCGTGGTGTGCCAATAACAACACCAATAGGTCCGTAGGCAAAAGCCGTTTTCGAATTGCTGATGCTTGTACCGCGATAATTGAACTCGTTATTGTTCATCATTGCACCCGGTGTAATTACAATCTCTCTTGTTTTATACAAACCAATACCTGCAGGATTAATATTGTTTGCAGTTATATCTCCACCAAGCGAACCCATTGTACCTCCAATAGCTATGTAGCGTGCTGTGCCACCGGGAACAAACCATGCACTGCGCAAAGCATCTTCAGGTACTTGCGCTTTTATAATTATAGATGAAATCACAAATAAAAAAACAGAAATTATTTTTTTCATACCCGCTGTTAAGGTAATAGAATATTCTTACAACGTATTTAAGTTGTCAACATTATCATACAAGTAAAATAAAAATTATTGTTTGCGGCTAACGAGGCGACCTTGGCGCTCTTGGAGTTGCGCTGCTGCCGCTGCTATTAAAGCCACCGCTTCTTCCGCCTGCATTATTGCTGGGTACCGTTCCCGAATTAAAGGTTCGCGTATTGGATTTATTAGATGAGTTATAATAATTATTGTTATTGCTGAAAGCTTGTTTAAATAAACTTCCGAAAGTAGGTTTATTGTTTGTGTTGTTGTAATAACGGTTTCGGTAAGCAGTTAAATTAGTTTTGCTCGTGTTGCCATAATACACGTTCGGATTTTTATAAATCACAACCGTTGTGTAGGGACTACGCCAATAATACCATGGAGAATAATACATGCTATAACCAATTCCGAGATAAGGATTGTATGGATTCAGCAATACTTCACGTGAAGGCATACAGCTATAACCAAAATCGTAACGAGGGTCGTTCCAATAAGTAAAGTCATCAATTGCATCCCATTGGTAACGGTTACGTACTCTCATTCTTAAATAGTTGTCTTCACTGTTTCCGGTGTATTCATCATATCTGTCTTGTCCCCTTTCTTTTACTTCCCTTGCAGGAGAATAATAAACATCGTCGGGTGTGCTGGTTGTTTTATATGCAGTAGAGCAGCTCCATAAAATAGTCGTGATTATTATAGCGGGTAAAATTATCTTTTTCATACACAAGGTTTTAACGTTTATAAATGTGAAGTTATTACTTTTGCGCCGTTCGTCAATGCAACTTTGTTGTATTAAAGTTACACTGATAAACGTATTTTAAATTGAGCTTCCTGTTAACAATACACTAAAAGCTACTTTAGAAAGATACGAGATGATTTTGGAGACAAACTGAAGTATATGTGGGATCGCCTGTTGTGTCACTCACTTATACCGTTGGACATGAATCGGCAATTCCCAATCTCATAATCTATTTTGGTCAATAACTTTAATTGCGATTCAAGAAGAAAGCTCATCAAAGTTCAGATGTTGAAGTGAGTGACACAACGGAAGCTGAACACGGAACAAAGGCTTGTGAAAAAAAATAAAAATAAAATTCGCCACAACATATTAATAAAACATGGCAAAGGAAATAACATCAAGAGCAGAAGATTATTCTCAATGGTACAACGATATTATTTTAAAAGCAGGGTTGGCAGATTACAGTGCTGTGCGCGGTTGTATGGTAATTAAGCCCTATGGTTTTGCGCTCTGGGAAAAAATGCGTGATGCCCTGGACAAAATGTTTAAAGACACCGGACATGTGAACGCATATTTCCCGCTCTTTATTCCAAAAAGTTTTTTTAGCCGAGAAGCTTCGCATGTAGAAGGTTTTGCAAAGGAGTGTGCAGTGGTAACGCATTACCGTCTAAAGAATGACGTTAACGGCGGCGGTATAGTTGTTGACCCTGATGCAAAACTCGAAGAAGAATTAATTGTGCGCCCCACTTCCGAAACAATTATTTGGGATACTTATAAATCGTGGATTCAATCTTATCGCGATTTACCTATTCTTATAAATCAATGGGCAAATGTTGTGCGTTGGGAAATGCGTACAAGATTATTTTTACGCACCGCTGAATTTTTATGGCAGGAAGGTCATACAGCGCATGCAACAAAAAAAGAAGCCATTGATGAAACCCTGCAAATTTTGAATGTGTATGCAGAGCTTGCTGAAAACTATATGGCGCTTCCGGTTGTAAAAGGTATTAAAACTGAAAGTGAACGTTTTGCAGGTGCTGAAGATACTTATTGCATAGAAGCACTGATGCAGGATGGTAAAGCGTTACAAGCGGGTACTTCGCATTTTCTTGGTCAAAATTTTGCCAAAGCATTTGATGTAAAGTTCAGTGATAAAAATAATAACCTCGATTATGTGTGGGCAACAAGCTGGGGTGTAAGCACGCGCCTGATAGGTGCGCTTGTAATGGCACATAGTGATGATGACGGATTGATATTGCCGCCAAAGATTGCTCCTTTACAAGTTGTAATTATTCCGATTTATAAAGGTGATGAACAGCTTGGTGTAATTACCGCCAAAGTAAATGAGATTGTAAGGCAGTTGAAAGACCTTGGAATATCTGTGAAATATGATGACTCTGATAATTCAAGGCCCGGATGGAAGTTTGCAGAGTATGAAATGAAAGGAGTGCCTGTGCGTGTTGCGATTGGCGCAAGAGACCTTGCCAATAATGTTGCAGAAGTTGCAAGAAGAGATACAAAAGAAAAAATGAGTGTTAATCTTAATGGCATTGCATTTTATATTCAGCAATTACTTGAAGAAATACAACTGCACATTTATAATAAAGCAAAAAAATACCGGGAAGAGTACACAACAAAAGCAAACACATGGGAAGAGTTTGTAGATATACTCGACAACAAAACGGGCTTTGTTTCTGCACATTGGGATGGCACCGCTGAAACAGAAGAAAAGATCAAAGAACTTACGAAAGCAACTATTCGCTGTATTCCATTAAACAATCCCGAAGAAAATGGAAAATGTATTTTAACGGGTAGTCCATCAAAGCAAAGAGTGTTGTTTGCAAGAGCATATTGATGCGACTAACTTTTTAAGGAGATTTGATTCTTAGAATCGTTTTATAAAAAAGCTTTGAGAATTTGCGGAGCTTTTTTATGAACCAAATAAATTTTATATTACGCAACTTTTAACCTTCAAAAACTATGGATCAAAACTACAGCAACAATCCGTATCAGCAACAACCACCTTTAACACCACCAAAGAACTGGCTGGTAGAAGCAATTCTTGTAACATTGTTTTGTTGTTTGCCGTTTGGTATTGTAGCAATAGTTTTTGCATCGCAGGTAAATTCAAAATTCAATGCAGGTGATTATAACAGTGCTATGCAGGCGTCAAGAGATGCAAAGCGATGGGTAATGATTGCATTTTGGATTGGCATAGTAAAAGCGATCTGCGGAATTTTATGGATTTCATTCTGGGGTGGTTGGGCATATATCCACTCGCACTATTATAACAATTATTAGTTATGGTGTACGAAAGAAAAAAAATAGCATCAATATCGTTTATTGGTTTAGCTGTGTTGCTTATATTGGTTCTCTACTTTTTTATATATCCATTGTACGGTATGTATTTTCCCAAATGCATGTTTTATTCATTTACTGGTTTGTATTGTCCCGGTTGCGGCTCGCAAAGAGCCATATCTGCTTTAACACATGGTAACATTTTAACTGCAATTAGAGATAACTTACTTGCTGTTATAGCACTTCCTTTTTTGATGTACTCATTTATTGTTTTGTGCATTAATGCATTTGGTCAAAAGCATTATCATGATAAAATATGTTATTCCCCATTATTTTCGAATACAGTTTTAGTACTTATAGTAATCTTCACCATTCTGCGGAATATTCCAGTTTATCCATTTACTTTATTTGCACCTCTTTAGTTTTTGTTCACAAATAAACATTTGTTATTTTGTCTTTAGACGTAGTCGCAATATTAATTGTATAAAAGACACTTAAATTATATAAGCTCTTATACATCATTTTGTGCCGTTCATCGAAAAGCTTGTTTTATGTTGCCTTTAAATGTATCTTTGCAGCGCAAAAATCAGAGAATGATCATCCTCACTGATGTGTCTGCTTAACCTAAACCATACTGCCGGTATATTTTTTAAAGCTTGCTCTACTGAATACTTGCTAATGATTCTTGTTCATGAAGAGTTTTATTAATGATTAAAATTTGAGTTTATGAACAGTAATGCTACACGTTCCGTTATTAACATGGAACCGGAAGAATTAAAAGAACTGGTTACAGAAGTAAAAGAAACAGTTGCAGGCAATTTAAATGATAAGCAAATGTTTAGTGCAGCCGATCTTTGGAGGATTCAAAAATTAATGAGAACCGCACAAAGCGGTCGCAGAGTTAGAAATATGCACGTATAATTCCTGCGAAGTACTTTAAAAATATACTTCTTATAGTTAATTAGTTAAAGCACAAACATGTGTAACCTTAGTTCTAAAAACAAACAAGGTCTTCCTCAAAGAAGACCTTTCTTTTTTACCGCATCCACTCAATTGCTAAAGGCGCATCGGATTTCGCCAGTATCGCATAATTTATAATGTCTTATTACCATCTTTCAGCAGCCAATAGCAAGTCAATTAAGTAAGACAAATAGTTCTCAAAGCAAACCCAATCAAAACCATAGATGTCGAAATTATCAATGAAAGCCAATTCTTAAAATTGTAGTTGTATATTCAATAGTCGTAATAAATTTCCTTTCAAATTCTTTTCATGAGAAAAAAAATATATGCGATTGCCTCGTTCGTTGTTTTCTCAACAACAACCTTTGCACAACTCAATCCTGCAATAGATGTTCAACATTATCGTTTTGCAGTTCAGTTAAATGATTCAAGCAATATCATCAAAGGTGATGCAACTATCACTATTAAATTCAAACAGAATGTAAATAATGTTGAGCTTGATCTCGTGAGTAAACGAAGCGATGGTAAAGGGATGAATGTAACAAACGTGACAAAAAATGGAAGCACTTTAAATTTTACTCAAGATGCACAACATATCATTATTAACGATACAGGAAGGAATGGCACTGAAAATATTTATACTATTGTCTATGAGGGTATCCCTGCCGATGGTTTAATCATCAGCAAAAACAAGTTCGGTCATAGATGTTTCTTTGCAGATCACTGGCCTAACCGTGCACACAATTGGCTGCCGTGTAACGATCATGTTTTAGATAAAGCTTCAGTTGAATTTATGATTACAGCACCGGAACATTATCAGGTCGTTTCAAATGGAATGAAAATAGAAGAAACAAATCTTACAAATCATTTAAAGTTTACCTATTGGAAAGAAGATATACCACTTGCGCCAAAGATTATGGCTATCGGAGTATCAGATTTTGCAGTAAACTATGTTGGTAATATTGAATGCATTCCTATCTATAGTTGGGTTTATCCTGAAAACAGAGACAGCGGTTTTGCACGTTATGCTATAGCAAAAAATGTTTTGCCATGGTTCATTAACCATGTTGGCCCTTATGCTTATAAGAAACTCTCGAACGTGCAATCAAAAACAATATTCGGCGGAATGGAAAATGCAAACACTATTTTTTATTTTGAGGAATCTGTGAATGATAAAGAAATTGAAGGTTTAATGGCACATGAAATAGCACATCAATGGTTTGGCAACTCGGCCTCTGAAACAGACTGGCAACATCTTTGGTTAAGCGAAGGCTTTGCAACATATTTGGCACATTTATATCACGAAACAAAATATGGCATTGATAGTTTTAATAAACGAATGCAAACAGACAGAGACACAGTAATCTCTTTTTCACAACGAAGAATCACTCCGGTAGTTGATACTTCCGCATCAAATAATTTAATGAAGCTTCTTAATGCGAATAGCTACCAAAAAGGAAGCTGGGTGTTACACATGCTTAGGAGAAAACTTGGAGATACAGTATTTTGGAAAGGTATTCGCACTTATTATGCTAAATATGCAGGCAGCAATGCAAGCACAAATGATTTACGCAAAGTGTTTGAAGATATAAGCCGTCAAAATCTGCAGGCATTCTTTAAACAATGGTTACATACTGCCGGTCAACCAAAACTAAATGTAGAATGGAAATATGATAATGTAAAAAAATCTCTTACAATAAAAATTGAGCAATTGCAAAATAGTTTGTTTGAATTTCCGTTGGAGATTCAATTTTTTGAAAGCAGTGGAAAGAGAACAGAAAGGATTGATGTAAAAGATAAAATGACTTTAAAAGACATTCATATAAAAAGCCACCCGCAAAAATTTGTGATTGATCCAAATGTGAATTTGCTTTTTGAAGGAAAAGTGAAAGAAATAAAGTAGAAATGCGCTGCAAAACTTCAAGTTTCGCACAACAGCAATTACTTCCCATAAAACATTTCATGTTTCCAATTTCTCTTTGTATTTTTCAAATTGTTGCCCACAGTTCTGAAAGATAAAGTGATTGCGACGCAAGAGATGATGCCATAAAAAACTAAAGCTTGTATCAAAAAAAAAATTTACAAAGACCAAATTATATAAAAAAATAAAAGCCCTATGCTCGTTAAAACTTTTGGCAGTGCAGTATATGGAGTAGAAGCAATTACCATTACCGTTGAAGTAAATGTAAGTAACGGGCAGAATTATTTTATTGTAGGCTTACCAGATAGCGCTGTAAAGGAAAGCATGCAACGCATTGAGAGCGCTATTAAAACCAACGATTATTACATGCCACGTACCAAGGTGGTGGTAAATCTTGCGCCGGCAGATATTAAGAAAAGTGGGTCTGCGTTTGATTTACCTATTGCAATTGGTGTGCTTGGTGCAAGTGAACAAATTGCAGCACCGGAACGTTTAAGCGATTACATAATAATGGGTGAATTGAGTTTGGATGGAAGTATTCAAGCAATTAAAGGCGCTTTACCTATTGCGATACAGGCACGTAAAGAAGGTTTTAAAGGATTGATTGTTCCGAAAGTAAATGCACGTGAGGCAGGAATGGTGAATAATCTTTTGGTATATGGAGTGGAACATTTGAATGAGGTTGTTGAATTTTTTGAAGACGAAAATTCTTTGCAACCTGTTGTAGTGAATACTCGTGAAGAGTTTTTTAATTCCCAATATGAATTTGAAATTGATTTCAATGATGTAAAGGGGCAAGAGAATATTAAACGTGCTTTGGAGATTGCAGCTGCAGGTGGTCATAATGCGATATTGATTGGTCCGCCCGGTGCGGGTAAAACAATGCTTGCAAAAAGATTGCCTACCATACTGCCACCACTTACTTTGCAAGAAGCATTGGAGACTACAAAGATTCACAGTGTCGCAGGAAAATTACCAGAGAATAGTTCATTAATAAATAAAAGACCTTTTCGTTCACCTCATCACACTATTAGTGATGTGGCGCTCGTTGGTGGCGGAGGTATTCCGCAACCCGGTGAAATTTCATTGGCCCATAATGGTGTCTTGTTTTTAGATGAGTTGCCCGAATTCAAAAGAACTGTTTTAGAAGTAATGCGCCAACCGATGGAAGAGAGACGTGTTAGTATTTCGCGTGCAAAAATCGCAATTGACTTTCCCGCAAACTTTATGTTGATCGCTTCTATGAATCCATGTCCATGCGGATTTTATAATCATCCGGAAAAGGAGTGCACATGCCCTCCGGGTGCGGTGCAGAAATATTTGAATAAAGTATCGGGTCCTTTGCTCGACAGAATTGATCTGCATGTTGAAGTAACGCCGGTTGCTTTTACGGAGTTAAGTAACATGAACAAAAAGGGTGAACCATCTTCTTCTATTCGTGAACGTGTAATTAAAGCGCGAGACATACAAGCGCATCGGTTCAAGGATTGTAATGGAGTTTATGCAAATGCACAAATGAGCAGTAAAATGCTTCGGGAAATTTGTATCATCAATTCAGCAGGGGAAGCCCTGTTAAAGAAAGCAATGGAACGTTTGAATTTAAGTGCACGTGCTTACGACAGAATTTTAAAGGTGAGCAGAACTATTGCTGATTTATCAGGTTGTCCTGATATAAAAGCAGAACATCTCGCAGAAGCGATTCAGTATAGAAGTTTAGATAGAGAAGGTTGGGCTGGATAAAGAAATATTTCAGATATAATTGATAGGATGAAAGTGATTAGTGAGTTTAGCGTAAAGGTGCTCTAAACAAAAAAGAAGGATAAATTGTTTTACCCTTCTTTTTTTATATAGGTTGATTCGTTAATGAGGAAGTTCCGGATTTTTAACTTCTTGCAATACTCCGTTATTTTTTACAAGGAGAGTACCTTGTACGTATTTTTCATTGTGCTGGCTTTCATCCAAACCAAGATCTTCTTCTTGCTCACTTACACGCAACGGCAAAATAAAGTTTACAAATTTGAAAATGAGATATGAAACAACAAAACTGTAACTAACTGCAATAAGCATTGCTTTAAGTTGAATGAAGAAAAATGCTGCATTACCATACCATAATCCATCGTTTCCGGCAGGGTTAACAGACTTAGTGGCAAAAATGCCGGTCATGAGCATCCCAACCATACCACCAATGCCATGGCAAGGAAATACATCCAATGTATCGTCCAACTTTGATTTTGACTTGTAGTAAACAGCAATGTTTGAAATAATTGCCGCGATAACGCCGATAAAAATACTTTGCGGAATTGCTACAAAACCCGCAGCCGGAGTAATGGCAACGAGCCCTACTACAGCACCGATACAAAATCCTAAGACAGATGGTTTTTTCCCTCTTGCCACATCAAAAAACATCCATGATAAACCTGCTGCTGCTGCTGCAGTGTTGGTTGTTGCAAATGCTGATACAGAAAGAGAATTTGCTGCCCCTGCAGAGCCTGCGTTAAAACCAAACCATCCAAACCACAATAAACCGGTGCCGATTAATACATAGGGAATGTTAGCCGGAGGAATTTCTGTTTGAAGAATATGAACTTTTCTACGTTTTAATACCATTGCACCTGCCAAAGCTGCACAACCAGCAGATATATGAACTACTGTACCGCCGGCAAAATCTAATGCACCCATTTTTGCCAAAAATCCATTGGGATGCCAAGACCAGTGCGCAAGCGGTGCATATACTAAAAGACTAAATAAAACGGTAAATAAAACAAACGCTGTAAAACGGATCCGTTCGGCAACCGCACCTACTACCAGTCCCGGCGTAATTACTGCAAACATTAATTGAAACAAAGCGAAAAGCGTTAATGGAATGGTCGGGGCAAGACTCCATGGAGCACCTGATGCAACATCTTTGAAGAAGAAATGAGAAGAAGGATTACCTATAAAGCTCCCTACATCCTCGCCAAAGCTAAGACTGTAACCTACCACAACCCACACTACACTTACAACTCCCGCGGCAATTAAGCTTTTGATCATCGTGGAGAGTACATTTTTCCTATGTACCATTCCGCCGTAGAAAAAGGCTAATCCCGGCGTCATAAGAAATACTAAAGCAGTTGCGACAATTAACCATGCAATATCAGCACTGTTGTACGTGCCCTTATCATTAAAAAGGGAAAAAGAAGGGATGAAAATAGAAGATAATGCGACGATTGCCAATACGATAAATGGCACAATTTGCTTTGTTGTAATCTTGCTCATAATTACTTTTTTAAATTTAAAAAAATATAATGCGATAAAATTACATACAATTAAAGAATAAATGGCTTAAAATTTTAAAAACTGTTC
>Ga0081539_10000900_pt1 | contig 56522 bp, 62 predicted proteins | sample TabmetS4T2R2_FD_71023 | JGI IMG/M metagenome (GOLD analysis project Ga0081539, IMG submission 71023) | Tabebuia heterophylla rhizosphere microbial communities from the University of Puerto Rico - S4T2R2 | ecosystem: Host-associated > Plants > Roots > Rhizosphere ...
AGGGAGGCGAGGGTGGGAGTATGCTGCGGATGGGCCATCCGAGGTTCCTTTCGTCGGGGAGTCGGATGGCCCCCTTTCTACTCCTAAACCACGCAACAGACATCTAGTGCGGGTGATCGTGGTGATGGCCCGGCCTCGCGGTGGAGGTCGCTGGTGTCCAGCCGCGGCGCTCGACCGCATCGCGCACCCACCCTACGACGGCCTCCATACCGTCGCCGTGCAGGAGGTGAAGAGCGCCGGGGCTTCGCCGCGCAGCACGCCCGCGTCCCGGTCCATGACGTAGGAGTCCGAGCCGACGAGCGGTGCCAGGTCGGTCTTGTTGACGACGAGTAACTCCGAGCGGGTGACGCCGGGCCGCCCTTGCGTGGGATCTTGTCGCCGCCCGCCACGTCTATCACGTAGATGGAGGCGAGGACGGGTTCCGGTGAGAACGAGGCCGCCAGGTTGTCCCCGCCGCTCTCCACGAAAATCAGGCCGAGGTCAGGAAACACGCGCTCCATAGCCTCCACGGCCTCCAGGTTCGTCGAGACGTTGTCCCGGACGCGGTATGCGCATCCTCCCGTCTCCACACTAAACGCGCTCCTCCGGTAAAATTACCTACCTGCCTCCCCCTTTCGCACCAGATCCCAGAGCCCTTGCGAAGGAACCCGCAGCGCCCGGTTGAACTTGCTCGACGAGTTCTCCCACGCGATGGCCGCCGTCAACTCGACGAGCGCATCCTTGTCGAAGTAATTCTGTGCCCGCGCGAAAAGCTCATCATCCACGTCCCTGTCCGAGAGGGTCATGGCGTCGGCGTACTCCAGGGCCACCCTCTCCCGCTCGTCGTACAGAGGACTCTCCGCGTAGTTTTCCAGGGCAAGGATCTTCTCGTCCGAGACTCCCAGCTCGCTGCTCACGGCAGCGTTCAAGTCCTGTCAGAACTCACAGCTGTTTAGTGCCGCGATCCTGCGGTTGACCAGGGCGGTGAACGCGGGGTCGAGCAGACCCGAAGCATCGAGCCCAGACCACATCCCGCGAGCGCCACGAAAGATCGCCGGCCTCCGGGCGTACAGGAGGTGGTTCAGGAGAGGGCTGCCCCACTTCTTTGCCTGCGCTTTCAGCACGGCTCTCACCCGCTTTTCGGTGTCTGCAGGGTTCGCGCCTTCAATACGCGTCACGGTGTCGACCTCCAGCTACCCGAAAGGACAATCTCACGAAGTAATATAGCCTCATCCGCTGGCGCTCGTGTGGCATCGAACGTACGTTCGTCGTGAAGGTCGAAAAGGACGCGCTGCACAACATTCCCGCCGAGTGGCATCAACCTCTGTCCGGCAGCGGCGAGCGATGCCGCCTTCGAATACAGGTAGGTACGGACCGTATCATCAGCATCCACACCGGGCGAAGGAGCAGCAACACCATATCCGACCGCCAGATTGCCCGGTGACTCCCCGGAGCCGGCGGCGCCCGCCGATGGCAACCAGGTCTACCTCCTGCTCGTCGCCCGGCTCGAAGAAGTGGAAGTGGCTGCTGACCTGCACGGGACGGCCGCCCGTGTTCGCGACGGTGGAGGTTGTGGTCTCACGGCCCGCGTTCAGTTCCACGCCGCCACCTGATGGAAGGATCTCGCAGGGGATCACGCTTTCGTTACCATTCGTAGGGGAGGAACTTGCCTTCGTAGGTGATCTTCACACGGTCGCCCTTTGGATCTTCGACGCGCTCGATGTTCATGTTGAAGTTGATGGCGCTCATGATGCCGTCGCCAAACTCTTCGTGGATGAGAGCCTTGATCGTGGTTCCGTAAACCTGCGTGACCTCGTGTATCCGGTAGATGGTCGGGGCTGTTGGCATGTCCCGTCCGATGGAGCCGCGCATCGGGTATTCCTGCAATGCCGCAGCGACCTCCGGGCCGAGCCCGAGAATGCTCACCACAGCGTCTGCCTCGTCCTCGCCCATCGGGTGCTGCCCCATGAGCGCCGCTGTAGTCCATACCTTGTGCCGTCCGACCTTGTTGGCGATGGTCTCGAAGGTTAGACCCTTCTCCTTCTTGGCCTCCAGGATTTTCTGTGTCGCCTCTTCGCGGATCATTGCGCCTCTCCTTTCCCTTTGGTTTCGAGCCGGTTGTTCCAGGGCCGATGTTCAGCGTACCCGATCTCGCCTGGCTTGCTCCCGCATCCTTTCATCCTGACGCCAGATCAGGATCAAGGCCCGATTGACGATCGCCAGCCCGAGAAGCAAGATACCGGGCACAGGATGCCCGCTGGCATAAAGTCCCACCGCAGCCGACCCGAAGAAAGCAAGTTCGACCACGAGCCTTCCGGCCAGCGGCAGGGAGATGCTGGCACGGGGCGACGCGAAGACGCCCCAGACTATCGCTGCAATAACCACGAAAACTATTCCGAGCACCACGCCGATCACACCGCCACCGATCCAGAGTCCCCAGTAGAACAGTGCTGCGAGCGCGCAGAGTTCCAGGACGAACCGTAGAACGAGGTTGGCCTGGTGGTGCAAGGGGCCGCCCACTCTCACTCCACCTTCAAGACGATGGGATCGTGGACGGTTACCAGCTTCGTACCTTTGGGGGAGGTGGCTTCGACGGCGTCCTCGTCCACCATCTCGGGCACGCCCTCCATCACGTCCCCGCGGGAGGGGATCGTGGCCCCGAAGCTCATCAGGTCGGCGATGCTGAGGCCGTCGCGGGCTCCTTCCAGAAGTTCGGCGGAGATGATGGCGACGGCCTCCGGGTAGTTCAGCTTCAGGCCGCGCTCGCGCCTCCGGCCGTCCACCCCGGCGACGGTGAAGATCATCAATTTCTCCTGCTCCGCCGGTGCAAGCCACATCTCCCCTCCTCGGAGCCGGAACCGGCCTCCGAAGCATAACCCTTCCTGCCTAGCGTAACCAACACGGACGGCGGGGCGCGTCCGCCGGAGATACGCGGCTGTCAGGAGCCGCCCTTGAGCGCGGCTCGAAGCGGCTTCGATAGCCCCGCCGGTTCCGTACGCCGCACCAGCACGTCCGGCGTGAGATGCCACCCGGCGCAATCCCGCAGCGCGCCGGCAAGCCCGGCGACGAGGCTATCATCAACAGAGATTCCCGGCTCTAGGTGCAAAACCTTCACCTCAAACACCCCCTCTTTGCGGTGCGCTTTGGCGTCCAGCCTGCCGGCCAGTTCACCGCGGTGCAGGATCGGGAGCGAGTAGTAACCGTAGCGGCGCTTCGCTGCTGGTGTGTAGACCTCGATCTTGTACTCGAAATCGAAAAGCTCCATCGCCCGCGCCCGGTCCCAGACCACGGGATCGAAGGGCGAAAGCAGGGTGGTGCGGGAATGCCGCATGTCACCGGACAATATCTTCTCGGCCATACCCTCGTTTTCGGGATGCACGTATGCTGGCTCATCGAAACCCTCGATGCGGGCGCGGAGAAGCCCTCCTTCGTCCGCCAGCTCTTCGAGCAATGCGGCGGCACCTTTCTTCGGGGTGCGGAAGTAGTCCGGGACCCACCGCGCCACGACCACACCGAGCGAGCGCACCGCTTTCGCGGCGAGCGTTCTGCGTACCTCCTCGTTTGCAGGGACGAGGGCTTCTTCCCATCCGGGATATGCGTTCTCCAGGACGCGCTCGCGCAGGTCGTAGACGCGGTGGAAGTTCGGGTCGCGGCGCGAGATCATGAGCTCCCCAGCGGCGAACAGGTGCTCTAGCGCCCGCTTCTCCGGCTTCCACTCCCACCAGCCGCCTGCCTTGCCATCCGTCCGCTCGAACTCCACGGAACGCACCGGACCTCCTTCGCGGATGCGTTCAAGCACCCGGCGTACTTCCTCGGGATGGGCTGAGAACCAGGCGCGGGTCTTCTCGTTGCCGTCCAGCATAAAGCGCCTGTACAGCTCGTAGTCCTCGATGGGAAGAAAGCAGGCCGCGTGCGACCAGTACTCGAAGAGCGAACCTTCCTCCAGTAGCTCGTCCAACCAGCGCGGCTCGTAAGCCCCCAGCCTGCTCCACAGCACCAAGTAAGGGCTGCGTGCGACGACAGAGATCGAATCTATCTGCAACACGCCCATCTGCCGTATAACGTCGAGCACATTTTCCTTGGTGGCCTGTTTGGGTGGTGAGATCAAACCCTGCGCCGCAATCAACATGGTGCGCGCGGCCTCGCGAGAAAATTTCACTCTCCCCACCTCCGAGATGAGCTATCGCAACCCTGTAGTTATACGTGGAGGAACGGAGTCAGACGAGTGCCAATCGTCTGAGATATCAGGCTATCGTGCAACCAACGCTAACCAGGCAGGTGGCTCTTTCCCATCAAGAACTCGTCGGTCTGCTTCGCGGCCTTGCGGCCCTCGGCGATGGCCGTCACGATCAGGTCCGCGCCAAGACGGGCATCCCCGGCGACAAAAACTTTCTCTTCCTTCGTGCCGTAGCCGTTCTGGGAGTAGATCGCACCCCGCTCCGTGTAGCCTAGGTCCATCTCTTCGAGGAAGCGGTCGCGCACGGGACCGGTGAAGCCGATGGCAAGCAGCACGAGATCGGTTTCTATCTCGAACTCGGTGCCCTCTTTCGGGATGGTCTTGCCATCCTTCGTGCGCTCTGTCTCGACGGCGTGCATGCGCTCGACGCGGCCGTTCCCCGAGAAACCCTGGACGGCGACGCTGAAGCCGCGCTCCCCACCCTCGTCGTGCACCGGGTATGTGTGCAGGATGAACGGCCAGTCGGGCCAGGTATCCCGGCTCGGGGTTTCGGGCGGCTTCGGGCCGTGCGTCAGCACCTTGACCGAAGCACAGCCCTCGCGGTGGGAGTTGCCCAGGCAGTCCGCGCTCGTGTCGCCGCCGCCCAGGATCACGACATTCCGGCCCTTCGCAGAGATCTCCTCCACCTCCACCGGAAGCCCGGCCACCCGTCGGTTCTGCTGGGTCAGGTACTCCATCGCCAGGTGGATGCCGTCCAGCTCGCGGCCCGGCACGTCCAGGTCGCGGCCCTGCAAAGCGCCGACGGCGAGCACGATGGCGTCGAATTCGGCCTCGAGTTCTTCGGTCGTCGGGTCTTCGCCGACGTGGGTGTTGGTGCGGAACTCGACGCCTTCCTCTTCGAGGAATTTGATGCGGCGGTCCACGATCCACTTCTCGATCTTGTAGTCCGGGATGCCGTAGCGCAGGAGGCCCCCGATCTTGTCGTCCTTCTCGAACACGGCGACCGAATGCCCGGCCCGGTTGAGTTGCTGGGCCGCGGCCAATCCTGCCGGACCGCTACCCACGACCGCGACCTTCTTGCCCGTGCGCTTCGACGCCTCAGGCGGATGGGCGACGACCCATCCCTCCTCGAAGGCGCGGTTGATGATGGAGAGTTCTATCTCCTTGATGGTTACGGGATCGTCGTTGATGGAGAGCACGCACGCAGGCTCGCACGGCGCGGGGCACAGCATCCCGGTGAACTCCGGGAAGTTGTTGGTCTTGTGCAGCCGGTCTATGGCCTGCTTCCACTGGTCCCGGTACACGAGGTCGTTCCAGTCCGGGATCAGGTTTCCCAGAGGGCATCCCGTGTTGCAGAAAGGCACCCCGCAGTCCATACACCGCGACGCCTGGCCCTTCAGATCCTCCTCGGGCATCGGCTCGTAGATGTAACGGTAGTCCTGGACGCGCTCCTCGATGGTGCGCTTCGGCGTCGGCTTGCGTCCGAGCTTGATGAACCCCCTGGGATCACCCACCAGACACGACCTCCAGCTCGGCCTCCTGCCGCTCCTCCAGCACCCGCTTGAGATCGTTCGGCATCACCTTCACGAACTTCGGCAGCATGGTCTCCCAATCGTCCAGCACGCGCTTCGCCACGTCGCTCCCCGTAAGCTCCAGGTGACGCTCGATCAGACGCCTCAGGATGGAGACGTTCTCCTCGGACTCCACGGCCTCCAGGCTCACCATCTCCGGGTTGTACAGCTTCTCGAAGCGGTCGTCTTCGTCCAGCACGAAGGCGATACCGCCGCTCATCCCGGCGGCAAAGTTACGTCCCGTCGGACCGAGCACCACCACTGCGCCCCCCGTCATGTACTCGCAGCCGTGGTCCCCCACCCCCTCGGCGACGGTCTCCACGCCCGAGTTCCTAACTGCGAACCGCTCGCCCGCGAAGCCCCGGAAGTACGCCTCGCCCGCCGTCGCGCCGTAAAGGGCCACGTTGCCGACCACGATACTTTTCTCCAGCGGATAGGCGGCATTCGGCACGGGCGCAACCACGAGCCGCCCGCCCGAAAGCCCCTTGCCGACATAGTCGTTGGTCGTGCCCTCCAGGTTCAGGGTTATGCCCTTCGCCAGCCACGCTCCGAAAGACTGGCCTGCGACACCCTTCATGTCCATATGGATGGTGTCGTCTGGCAAACCTTCGTTGCCGAAGCGGCGCGCCACCTCACCGGAAAGGCGTCCGCCGACCGTGCGGTCGGTGTTCATGACCCCTGTAGAGAACCCCACGGGCTCTCCGTTCTCAAGCGCGGGTTTGCAACGTTCGATCAGGTCCACGTCCAGCGCCTCATCGAGGTGGTGGTCCTGGTCCTCGACGCGATGCGTAGCGACCTCATCCACCCTTTCGGGACGGTGCAGGATGGTGGAGAGGTCCACGCCGTCCGTCTTCCAGTGCGAGAGGCCCTCCTTCTTCCTCAGCTTGTCTACGCGGCCGACCATCTCCTCGAAGGTGCGGAAGCCCATCTCGGCCATATAAGACCGGATCTCCTCTGCTACGAAGAAGAAATAGTTGACCACATGCTCAGGAGTCCCCGTAAACTTCTTGCGAAGCTCCGGGTCCTGCGTGGCGATCCCGACCGGGCACGTGTTCAGGTGGCACACCCGCATCATGATGCACCCTACCGCCACCAGAGGCGCTGTCGAGAGGGCAAAGTCCTCAGCCCCGAGGAGCGCGGCAACCACCACGTCGCGGCCCGTCTTCATCTGTCCGTCCGCCTGCAGGTAGACCCGCCCGCGCAGGTCGTTCTGGACGAGCACCTGCTGCGTCTCGGCGATACCGAGCTCCCACGGCAGCCCGGCGTGCTTTATGGAAGACAGCGGCGAGGCCCCCGTACCGCCGTCGTGGCCCGCGATGGTGATGTGATCCGCCTTCGCCTTCGCCACGCCAGCCGCAATGGTCCCAACCCCGGCTTCGGCTACCAGCTTCACGCTCACCAAAGCGTCCGGGTTCGCGTTCTTCAGATCGTGGATGAGCTGCGCCAGGTCCTCGATGGAGTAGATGTCGTGGTGCGGTGGAGGCGAGATCAGGCCGACCCCGGGCGTGGAATAGCGCACCTTCGCTATGTTCTCGGACACCTTGTGCCCGGGCAACTGGCCGCCCTCGCCGGGCTTGGAGCCCTGGGCCACCTTGATCTGGAGCATGTCCGAGTTGACCAGGTACTCCGTCGTGACTCCGAAGCGCGCGCTCGCTACCTGCTTGATGGCGCTGCGTCGCTCATCGGCAAACCGCTCCGGGTCCTCGCCGCCCTCTCCCGTATTGGACTTGCCCCCGATGCGGTTCATCGCTATCGCGAGCGTCTCGTGCGCCTCTTTGGAGATGGAGCCGAAGGACATCGCTCCTGTCGAGAACCGCTTGACGATCTCCTTCGCCGGCTCCACCTCGTCCAGAGGGATGGGGTCCTGCTCGAAATCGAAGAGGGAGCGCAAATTCGCCAGCCTCGCGCTCTCCGAGTCGAAGTGTTTCGTGTACTCCTTGAAGGTCTCGAAGTCGCCGTTTCTGACGGATCGCTGGAGGGGAACGATGCTCTTCGTGTTCCACTGGTGGTACTCGCCCTGCGCCCGGAGCTGGTACTCGCCCCCGATCTCCAGTTCGTCGCCGTCCTCGACGGCCTCAAAGGCCCGGCGGTGGCGTTCCAGGGTCTCGCGTCCGATGCCGTCTATCCCGACACCCCCGACCCGCGAGGCAGTGCCGGTGAAGTGACGGTCAATGAAGCTCTGGTTCAGACCGATGGCCTCGAAGATCTGGGCCCCGCAGTACGAGAACAGCGTGGAGATGCCCATCTTGGAGATGATCTTCAAGAGCCCTTTGTTGATGCCCTTGACGTAGTTCTTCGACGCTTCCTTGGGTGTCACGTCCCCAAGATGGCCCTCGGCCGCCATCTCCTCGATGGTCTCGAAAGCCAGATACGGGTTCACGGCCGTCGCCCCGTAGCCGACGAGGACCGCGAAGTGGTGGACCTCCCGCGCTTCAGCCGTCTCGACAACGAGCGTCGTACGGGTGCGGATGCCGCGCCTGACCAGGTGATGGTGGACGGCGGCGGTGGCGAGCAGGCTGGGTATTGGGACCTGCATGTCGCTCACACCCCTGTCGCTCAGGATCAGGACCGTCGAGCCACCCTGAACCGCCTTCTCGGCCCGCTCGCACAGGCTTTCCACGGCCTCTCCGAGACCCTTGTCGCCACTCGAAACGGGGAAAAGTAGCGACAGCGTGGACGCGGCGAAAGGTTCGGCGCGGAGCTGACGGATCTTCTCTAGTTCGTCCGCGGTGAGCACCGGCTGGTCCACGAGTATCCTGCGGCAGTGCTCTGGTGTCTCGTCGAAGAGGTTGCTCTCTGGCCCCAGGCTCATGTTGAGCGACATCACCAGTTCCTCGCGCAACGGGTCAATTGCCGGGTTCGTGACCTGCGCGAAGTGCTGCTTGAAGTAGTTGAACAGTAGCTGCGGACGCTCTGAGAGGAACGCCAGCGGCGTGTCCGTACCCATCGAACCGTCCGGCTCCTTGCCGTTCTGGGCCATCGGGGCGAGGATGATCCGCAAATCCTCCAGCGTGTACCCGAAGGCTCGCTGCCGCTCTAGGAACGATGCCGGCTCCGGCCTTCCATCCGGCACGGCGTCGGGGAGCTCGTTCAGGTAGATCTCCCCTTCCTCCACCCACTCTTTGTACGGCTGGCGCACGAAGAGCGACTTCTTGACCTCCGTATCGTGCAGGAGGCGGTTGTTCTCCGTATCCACCACGAGCATCTTGCCCGGCTGCAAACGCCACCGTTCCACCACGTCCTCCGCCGGAACCCGCAGCGCCCCATCCTCGGAGGCCATCACCACACGGCCGTCTTTGGTTACGGAATAACGTGCCGGGCGCAATCCGTTGCGGTCCAGGGTCGCCCCAATGGAACGGCCGTCGGTGAAAGCAACGGCGGCGGGACCGTCCCACGGCTCCATGAGCGCGCTGTGGTACTGGTAGAAGGCCCGGCGCTCCGGGTCCATCAGGTCGTCGTTTTCCCACGCCTCCGGGATCATCATGGCGACCGCGTGCGGCAGGTCGCGCCCGGCCAGATACAGAAGCTCCAGCGCGTTGTCGAAGGCTGCCGAGTCGCTCTGGTCCGGTGCGATGACCGGCGAGAGCTTGTCTATGTCGTCCCCGAAGAGGTCGGACTCCAGCCGGCTCTCGCGGGCGCGCATCCAGTTCACGTTGCCGCGCAGCGTGTTGATCTCACCGTTGTGCGCCACGTACCGGTACGGATGCGCCAGCTCCCAGCTTCCGAGCGTGTTAGTGGAGAAACGTGAGTGGACCAGTGCCAGGGCGCTGCTGAAGTTCGGGGCTTTCAGGTCGGGATAGAACTGGGGGACCTGATCCCCCTTCAAAAGCCCCTTGTACACCACCGTCCGGCAAGAGAGGCTGGCGATGTACAGCCGGTGCGACTCCTCCACGGCCTTGTGCACCCGGCGCCGGATCACGTACAGCTTCCGCTCGAAGTCCGCCTCGCTCCCGGCTCGGTTCTCGATGAAGAATTGCCGGAACCTGGGCATGACATCCCGCGCCAGCTTCCCGGCCGCCCGCGGATCGATGGGAACGTCCCGGAAACCGAGCAGCCGCTGCCCTTCCTCCTGGACGAGATCCCTTAGCGCGTCTTCGTAGCCGGGTTCACCGAACTCGAAGATCACACCTACGCCGTAACCACCTGCCGGCGGCAACTCGATGCCGATCTGCTTGCATTCCCGGCGGAAGAAGGCATCGGGGATCTGGAGCAAGAGGCCCGCACCGTCGCCGGTATCGGGGTCGCTCCCGCTCGCCCCCCTGTGGGCGAGGTTGAGGAGGATCTCCAACCCTTCTTCGACGGTCTCCCGGGTACGGCGCCCGTCTACCCGCGCCACGAACCCGAGGCCACATGCATCGTGCTCGAAAGCGGGGTCGTAAAGACCGATTCCCGGAGTTGCCAAATCGCCTCCTACGAAGAGCGGGGTACGAAGAGCAGCCTACTTTTTACACGAATAGACCCTGGATCACAAGCCCTAACAATCCGTAGCATACTAGCGTGGATGAGGGTTTGTGGAATCTGTCCGCGCCACGCGGCTCGAAGACTACAATTCTTGCAGCTCGCTTCGAAGCTTCTCCTCTTCTTCTAGAAGTTCGGAGAGCCGGATGCGGAGATCCGCGGCTTCGGCCTCGACTTCGGCCAGGCGCAGGGTGAGCTGTTTCTCGCGGGCGGCGGCTTCCGGGGTGCGTTTTTTGGAGCGGTAGCGTTTGCTGACGTTCTTCAGGCGGTCGGTGGCATTCTGCCGGATGCGATCGCGTTCGACCTTGAACTCCTCGCTACGGATGTACTCCCGCGCGCGTTTCACCCCCTCCTCCGAGAGGAGATTCGCGATGATCTCCGCCGAATTACGTTTGAAATTCCCACCGGCCATCGAAGTCCTCCTGATTTAGCTTCGCACATTGTAACCTTTGCATGACGGGGATGGCCCGATATCAGCTCTTCGCGGCCCGTCTCACGTCTGCAAGCAAGATACGTCCGCCGGAGCCCGTGGGTTCCACAAGGTTGAGGTCCACGCCCAACTCCTCCGCCTTGCGCCGGGCCGCATCCGTAGCCATTATCCCGCCGGAATCGTTCTCGGGTTGCCCGTCTCCTCCCAACTCCGGCTGGGGTTCCGAAGGGGATGGGATGCCCGGTACAGAGTGCTGTGTCTGCTCCGCAGACGTATCGGCGTGTTCGGTGTTTTGGTTGCCAGATGGGGCGGTGGATTCCTGGTTGTTCGGCTCCCGGTCCAGGAGGTTCGGGTTCGCCTCGATGGCGCCCAGGGCACGGTCTATGGTGCCGAGGATCTTGTCCAGCCTCACCCTCAACTGCGCCTGCGCCTCGACGCCCTTGATGTTCAGCTTCAGGTGATTCAGGTAGGCGTCAACCCCGATATCTATGTTCACGAAGTTTGCAAGCTCCGCCCTTACCGAAATGTGGGCCCTCAAGTCGTCTACTTCGAGGTCGATCTCCTCGACCTCCAGCGTCGGTATGTCCAGGATCACGTCCGGCTCTTCGGGTTCAGCCCGTTCGATTTGATCCTCGTCCGGCCCCTCGCGGCGCGAGAGTTCCAGATCTTCCTCTCTGTTCTGCGGGTCAGACCCCTGGCTCGCCACCGAACACCTTCCTCACCGTTTCCCGGACTACAAGTAGTCTAGCTTCGTTTTGCATCGGGTAAAAGCCCCTGTACAGTTCGGGAAGGCCGAAAGAAAGGTGAGACTGTGACGCAGGGCGGACAACAACAGCAGCAAAGCGGACAGCAGCAACAGCCAGGCCCCATGCAGAAAATGGGGCGTGCCCTGACCGACATCAGGAAAGTGCAGAATATGCTGGAGTTGAGCAGTCCGGGCCAGGTAGAGGCGATCAAGATGCTGCGGCAGGCCGGAGATCTGGTGTGGGAGGAGATCGAAAGGCTGCAAAAGCAACAACAGGGCTCGTAACTGAAACGGCCAGACGAAACCCTCTCCATCAACCAACGTAACCTTTACCGTACACTAAACGTCTAAACAAGTAGGAAGACCCATAGAATGCTAGAATAGTAACGAGGATGGGAGGTTGAGCCTGGAGTTGTTCTAGCGTATTGCCTGAAGCCGTAGGCGAAACGAACGAAAGGAGAGGTCATGCTGGGTAGGGACAGCAGCAAGGACAAGAACGACGGGGCAATGGACCGGGCGAAGGGCCGGATGAAAGAGGCTGGCGGCGCCCTGACCGGGGACGACAAGACGAAGCGTGAGGGCCGGTCCGACCAGCGCAAGGGCCGCGCCAAGGAGAAGAAGGGCAACCTCAAGGACCTTTTGAGCTAGCCGCCGACCGGAGTTCGGGAGAGCGACGGGGGAGAAAGTACCACATGGCTGCAGACAAGGACAAGGGCCTTCTGGGCGCGGCCCAGGAGGGACTAAGGGGAACCACCGGCGCCCTGACGGGCGAAGGACCTTGGCATTCGGTCAACGCGGAGGTTTACCACAACAATAAAAACTGCATCACCGGCGGCAACATAGCCCCGGAGAACCTCCGCAAAGGAACGGACGGTAAGGAACTATGCGGCGAATGCGAGAGGCTAAATACCGCGGGTGGTCCGATAGGCAACCTGACCAACCTCTAACAGGTTCGTAACCTGATTCACTGGAAGATGGGAAGGGCCGGGGTTTGATCCCCGGTCCTTCTCTCGTTGGGCCCGGTGAACCCCTCTGGCGCGATGGCGGTTCGGTACGGCCTTCAACGATGGAGAGACGGCGCAGGGTATGATCCCAAGGCCAGTCGGCGTTGTTGGGTTACGGCCGCGAAGGTGCGTTGCACCGTGTCCGGTTACCTTTCAGGGAATTTCTGTTGTCGGAAGCCCAGGAATCCATAGCACCCCGCCAAGGACGTAAGAACGTCGTTGAATGATTTCCGGTGGTCTCCGGATCAAGGGGTAGTTCCCCGCGAATGCCAGTCCTCAAAGCTGCGGCCAGCAGGAAAGATTCTTCGTCTCCACCCGCGTCCGGGTGCAGCCGGGCGAGCAGCAGCCTCCACATTTTGCGCTCTTCGAATAGCATCCTTCCGCCGTTCAATCCCTCGTTCACCCGAATCTCTCGTATATTGGGATTCTATGCAAGCTACGAAGGGCGTGTAAAGCTGTTTATCCACAGACCACAACACATGGGGTCTGCAGGCTGATGCCTGCCCACGAGATCCCGAAGTTCTTCCCGCCCGCATATTCGGCGGGCATCGATTGTGTGCGGAGCCGCTAGTTGATCAGACCGTCACTGCCCGCCGTTGGGCAGGTTCTTGATCTCCTCTTTAATCCGCTGTTCGAACTCCTGGGCGGATTTCGAGTTTCTGAAAGCCCAGGCGAGATCCTTCACGTTCTGCTCGTTGGAGCGTATCAGTACGATGGCTTGCTTGAGTGGCATGTCTTCGAACGCGGCGACCGCGAGCGCTGTAACGTCCAAAGGTTCGGCCACCTCCGCCTTCTCGCACATGGCGTACATCCGGGCCGCTTTGACGAGTTGCTCCTTGAGTTCGCGCATCGTGTTCCCGCTGCCGCCCACGCCGCCGGTCATGTTGCTCCTCTTGAGGTGTCACCAAGAAACCGTGGATGGAAGGCGAAATACAAGTGGCTGGCGTTGTGAACCGGCCGTGGCGCCACTCACTTCCTCACGTTGAAGGTCCACCTCTTCGTACCCGACCTGGTTCCCCCGTCGGTCTCGAGGTAGGCCTCTATTTCGACCGTGTGGGTACCGGGGGAGAGCTTTCCGGCATAGCAGGTCAGGCTACCGGACGACCTCCTGTAGTCGAACCTCATCTCCTGACCATCCAGGTACACGTCTATGTCGTGCCGGGACATCAGGTAGCCCTCTCTGTCCTCCACGTAAGCCCGGATGGTAACGCTCCTGTCGCCGCTTACGTCCCCGGTCGGGCTCGCCGAGGTGATAAGAACCCTGCGCCGCCTCGCACTACGACGGCGGCTCGCACCCCCCGGGCCTCTCCTTCTTCTTCGTCTGCCCATGCGCCCAACTCCTCCTCAGCTATAGCAATATCGTAAGAAACGAAGAACCGAACACGGACACATCCCCAGCGGTGGCCGGGGATGTGCCTTCGTGCCCGGCTCTAACTAAGCGTGGCCGTACTCAGGGCCTACCTACGCCGCTTATCATCGGGCGACAGCGCGTCCGAAAGACCTCCCAAGAGGCCTTCGTCCCTGGCCTTCTCCCGATCCCGCTCTCTCTCTGCCTGCCTGGCTTCCTTCTTGGCCTCGTTGGCCCTCTGCCTCTGTTCCGCTTCCTGCCTGGCTTCGCCTTTCCTTTGTTGCGCCCGGCCCTCTTCCTTCTTGGACTCGTCGCCGGTAATGGCTCCCCAGGCTTCCTTGGCCTGTCCCGCGATCTTGTCGTCCACAGCTACTCCTTTCTCTCGCGGACAGCTCCCTAAATTCTTCTCGCGACTACTGGTTCGAGGCGGCGATCACGTCCCTGACGGTGATGCGCCCTTCGGCCCCGGTGCCCTGAACCTGGTTGAGGTCCACGTTCAACTCCGCAGCTTTCTGCTCGGCCGCCTGCGTGGCGTTCGGCTGCTGTTGCTGGCCGCCTCCAGCCGCCTGCGCCGCCTGACCGGCCGCTTGCTGTCCCTGCTGGGCAGCCTGCCCGGCCACATCCTGTGCCTGTCCTGCTGCCTGTCCTGCTGCCTCCTGTGCCTGCCCCGCTACCTGGCCTACCTGATCCGTTGCCTGCCCCGCTGCATCCTGCACTCCCTGTGTGACCTGTCCTACCTGATCTGTCACTCCCCCTAGCGGTCCGCCTCCGCCTCCTTGCTGCTCTCCCTGCTGCTGGCCGCCCGTCAGCCCACCGGTGAGGCCGCCAACGGTGTCCTGGACACCCTGCACAGCCTGTCCTGCCTGATCGGTGACCTGACCTGCGGTGTCCTGAGCCTGACCTGCTGCCTGACCTGCTGCGTCCTGTGCCTGTCCTGCTACCTGGCCTAGCTGATCTGTTGCCTGGCCAGCGGCCTGCTGTGCTTGTCCCACTGCCTGTCCTGCTGCGTCCTGTGCCTGCTGGGCCGTCTGCTGCGCGAACTGCTGCATCTGCTCTAGGGTCTGCTCGGAAGCCTGGTTCATCGCCTCCTCGACGCCCGCATCCTGGGCCGCCTGAACCATGCCGTTCTCGAGTTCCACGTAGGAATCGATCATCTCCTGAACCTGGGCCTGCTCGTTGCCCTCGGGTAGCTGCTGGGCGTACTGCTCCAACTGCTCACGGTAGTTCTGGGCCTGGCTCTTGATCCTGCCGAGCGACTTCCCGTAGAAGTCCTGGGCGTTCTGCATGGCCTGCTGCTGCATCTGCTGCTGGAGGTTCAGTCCTTGATCCGCCACTTAAGTGTCCCTTCTCTCAGTTAGTTTCTAATTCCGCCACGAAGCGGGGCTGACCGGGTCAACCCCGCCCCATCGTTTCCTTACCCTGGTTCTACAAGAGACCTCCTCCGCCTCCGAGGAGTCCGCCGCCGCCCTGCTGGTTTCCTTCCTCTTCTTCTTCGTCGTCTTCGTCGCTGCTCTGCTGCTGTCCACCGCCAAGAAGGCCGCCGGTGAGGCCGCCAACGGTGTCCTGGACCTGATCAACAGGCCCGCCACCGCCTTGCTGGCCGCCTCCGGTCAGGCCGCCGGTGAGGCCGCCAACGGTGTCCTGGACCTGATCAACAGGCCCGCCACCGCCTTGCTGGCCGCCTCCGGTCAGGCCGCCGGTGAGGCCGCCGACGGTGTCCTGGACCTGATCTAGGGGTCCTCCACCACTGCCACCGCCGGTGAGTCCGCTAACGGTGTCCTGGACCTGATCCAGAGGTCCTCCACCGCCGCCGTTCTCTTCCTCTTCGCCACCCGACTGCTCGGTTTCGCCTCCCTGGGAAGACGACTCGGAGGTCGACTCGTCGACGTTCTCGGAGTCGCTGGACTCCACAGTGGTCGTGGTTTTCTCTGGGGGCGCGAGGATATCCAGCCTGAGAAGGCCTCCGCCCAGAAGACCCGGTGAGCCCTTTTCCTCCACGACCTGCGTCGAATCGCTATCCGTCCACGCGGAGTCCTCGTAGCCTTCCTCGCTCTCGGATGGCCGGGTCGTGGTGGTCGAAGAGCTAGGAGGCGCGGGATTTTCGACGGTTCTCTCGTCCAGCAAGTTGCCTTCCGAGTCGTAGACCCGATCTACGACGTTGCCCGCGTCGTCGATCTCGCGCCGGATGGTTATGGTATTGCCCTGCTCGTCTTCGCCTCGCAAGACCGTGCGGCCTTCTTCGTCGGTCGTCGGCTCGCCTACCAGCGTATAGCCCTCGGGAAGGGCCTGGGCCATCTGGGTGGCTTCATCGACGGGCTCTTCTTCCTCGGCTTCGACTTCGGCGGGCTCCTCTACGACCTCCTCGTCCAGGAGTTCGCCCTGCGCACTGAAGATCGCGTCGATGGTGTTGCCTTCTTCGTCGGTCGCGCGCCGGACGATCACGGTGTTGCCTTCTTCGTCCTGGCCCTGGAGGATGGTGTTGCCCTGCTCGTCCGTGAACGGCTGGCCCAGCGCCTCGTAGCCCTCCGGTAGGTGCTCGGCCATCTGGCTGGCCGTATCCTGAACCTCGTCCACGGTCTCTTCGGCCTGATCGGCCACGTCTTCAGCTGTCTGGCCGAGCTGCCCGGTGAGACCACCAACGGTGTCCTGTACGCCCTGCACAGCCTGTCCTGCCTGATCGGTGACCTGGCCTGCGGTGTCCTGCACCTGGCCCGTTGCCTGACCTGCTGCGTCCTGTGCCTGTCCTGCTACCTGTCCTACCTGGTCTGTTGCCTGTCCTGCTGCATCCTGTACCTGCTGGGCTGCCTGACCAACGGCCTGACCCGAGGTTTCCTGGGCGGCTTGATCAACCGCGTCCTGAACTCCGGCGTCCTGGGCTGCCTGATCTATGCTGCCCTCGAACTGGGCGTAGGAGTCGGTCATCTCCTGGATCTGGGCCTGGGACTCCTCGGGAAGCTGCTCCATTATGCTTTCTAGTTGGGCGCTGTCGCTCTGCATCTGGCCCTTGATCCTGCCCATCGACTGCCCGTAGAAGTCGAGGGCCTGTTGCAGGTACTGTTGCTCCTGCGTCTGCTGTTGGTTCTGCGCTTCGCTCACTTCTCTTGTCCTCCGTATTCTCGGGTTCTTGCATTGCGGCTTTTAGCTTCGCTCTCTCAGAGTTCCTTTACCCTTCCCCTATCTAAAGTATTCTGAAGTACAAAATCGCCGCCAACTATCTCGGTAGCGATTCGCAATCGAACCCTGGCATTGCGATAGACAACACCTTCCCGCACCCTGTCGGGCAAGTTCTGGCGGGTACTCTCCCAAACAGAATTCCGCATGGTGTTCCCCCGGAAACGCACCTCGGGGTCCGGTACTTTCTCGAACTGCAGTTCCCGCGCCCTCACCTCAGCGCCGAACGCGATGTCCGGGTTCGTTGGGTTGCCTGTCCCCTCTTGCTCCATGGATTCAGGAATCCGTTACGTCCTTGATGGTAATGAGCCCCCCTGAGCCCGTGCCCTGTATCGTGGAGAGGTCCACGCCTAGCTCCTGGGCTCTACGCCTGGCGGCGTTCGTGGCCCTCGGCTCCTCGTCCCCGTCTCCGCTTACGGCCTGATGTCCCTGCTGGGCAGCCTGCCCGGCCACATCCTGTGCCTGTCCTGCTGCCTGTCCTGCTGCCTCCTGTGCCTGCCCCGCTACCTGGCCTACCTGATCCGTTGCCTGCCCCGCTGCATCCTGCACTCCCTGTGTGACCTGTCCTACCTGATCTGTCACTCCCCCTAGCGGTCCGCCTCCGCCTCCTTGCTGCTCTCCCTGCTGCTGGCCGCCCGTCAGCCCACCGGTGAGGCCGCCAACGGTGTCCTGGACACCCTGCACAGCCTGTCCTGCCTGATCGGTGACCTGACCTGCGGTGTCCTGAGCCTGACCTGCTGCCTGACCTGCTGCGTCCTGTGCCTGTCCTGCTACCTGGCCTAGCTGATCTGTTGCCTGGCCAGCGGCCTGCTGTGCTTGTCCCACTGCCTGTCCTGCTGCGTCCTGTGCCTGCTGGGCTGCCTGTCCGGCCTGCTCCTGCACAGCCTGCGCTGCCTCTCCGGCGGGTCCGCCTTCCTCCTCCATGGCCTCAGCGGCCTCAACCACGTCGCTGACGATGATGCGCCCCTCGGAGCCGGTGCCTTCGACCTGGGTAAGATCCACGCCCCGCTCCTTCGCCTCCCGGCGGGCGGCATCCGTGGCTTCGACCTCTCCCTGGCGCCTGATCTGCTCCGTATCCAGGCCAGACACGTTCTTCTGTGCCTCCTCTATGGCCTCCTCCATGGCCGTGTAGTTGTCCATCAATTCCTGAAACATCGTCTGGAAGGCTTCTTCACACCCTCCCGGGATCTGATCCGGCAGACCCTCCAGCGTGGCGCGGTTGTCTTTTATCTGCTGCTTGAGCGACTCGGCCGAGTCGCCGAAGTAGTCCTGGGCCAGGCTCATGGTCCGTTGCTGGACCTCTTGCCTAGACTCCAGGATGCCCTGGTTCAACCTCTCCAGCGCCTCTGTCTGTCTGTCGGTCACCTACGTCTCCTCTCTCTGCCCACTCTTCACAACTTTCCTTTCAAACAAGTCTTATTCCGGCAGTATTCCCTTCTTCGTCGAGTACCCGCTCGATGACGTTGCCGGATTCGTCCCTAAGGCGATTGACGTTTCTCCCCTCATCGTCCACGTACTCTTCCTCTACCGGCAGACTCTCGACGTTTCCGACCAGCTCCTCGCCCACTATCTCGCCGCTCTCGTTCAGCGTGATCTCGATGATGTCGCCGAACTGATCCACCGCCCGCTGTGTGGTCTGCCCCCCTCCATTCATGCTCTCGTCCGTCACCCCATCGGCCTGGTCCGCCTGGCCGCCATCGGCGCCTGTGGTTCCGCTGGCTGTCTGATCCACAGCCTCTCCAGCCTGACCGGCAGCGTCTCCCACGTCCTGGACCGCTTGGCCCGCCGTGTCTCCGATTCCCTGTGCCGCCTGACCGGCGCCTTCGCCTGTCGCCTGCGCAGCTTGGGCCGCACCCTCACCAACTTCTCCAACAGCCTGACCCGCACCTTCGCCCACCCGTCCGGCGGCCTGGCCAGCTCCCTCTCCGACCTGCTGGGCGGCCTCACCGGCGCCTTCGCCCACGTCTTCCACTGCTGATTGGGCTCCGGAGCCGACGTCCTCCACGGCGTTGCCGGTGCTCTCCACAGCCTCGCCAGCGCCGGATCCCACATCTTCGACGGCTTCGCCCGTGCTCTCTACGGCTTCGCCAGCCCCCTCACCGACATCTTCCACGGCGGAACCTGCGCCTTCGCCAACATTCTCTACAGCGTTGCCGGTGCTCTCTACAGCTTCTCCCGCACCTTCACCGACGTCTTCGACCGCAGATCCAGCGCCTGATCCGACATCCTCGACCGCGGAGCCAGCACCCGAACCAACATCTTCTACCGCCGAGCCAGCACCCGAGCCAACGTCTTCCACTGCCGAACCTGCGCCGGAGCCCACATCTTCGACGGCGGAACCCGCACCTGCTCCGATGTCAGCGACCGCCTCGTTTGCGCCTTCTCCGACCAACCGCCCCGCGCCCTCGCCAACGTCCTCGACGGCCGAGCCAGCGCCAGCACCCACGTCTTCCACCGCCGACCCGGCCCCTGCTCCGACATCCTCTACGGCGGAGCCGGCGCCCGAGCCAATATCCGCGACCGCTTGATTAGCACCTTCACCCACGAGATCCCCCGCGCCGGAGCCTATATCTTCGACCGCCGAGTTGACCCCTTCGCCCACCAGATCTCCGGTACCTTCTCCAATGTCCTCGACCGCAGAGTTGAGTCCCTCGCCCACCAGATCTCCGGCCCCGGAGCCGATGTCCTCTACGGCGGAGTTGAGTCCTTCGCCCACCAGCTCGCCCGCACCCTGCCCCACATCTTCCAGGGCAGATCCGGCGCCGCTGCCTACGTCCTCCACCGCGGAACCCACGCTCTCGACAAGCTTCTCCACGATCTGGGGATTGCGGTCTATGGTGGTGAGGACCCTGTCTATGATGGCGGTAACGTTGTCCAGCCGCACCTTGAGAAGCGCCTGGGCCTCGACCCCCTGGATGACCAGCTTGACCCTGCCCAGATATGCGTCGACGCCGACCGAGAGCTCGACCAGGTCGAGTACTTTGGCGAAGAGGTTGACCTTCGCGCGGAGGTCGTTGAGTTCGAAGTTGATCTCGTCGACCTTGACGACCGGTACGTCGAGCAGAACGTCCGGTATCTTGCTGTTCATCACGTCATCGTCGTACTCCAGGGTGTAGTCCGCATACTCTTTCTCCGGGATCGTCTGGTCGCCGGGGATGTTGCCCGCGAACCGGTACTCCTCGGCTTTCTGGACGGACGTGCGTGGATCGTTCTTTCGGACGGGGGCGTTGTCCGCTATCTCCTGGTTTGTCAGGTTCTGCTCGTGGCGGGTATTCTCCTCCGTGTCGGGAGGCTCGGGCGCGCCGTTGCCCTGTTGCGCACTTTGCGGGGGCGCGTTTTGCTGCCGGGTCTCCGCAGCCTGGTTTGAGCTTTCAGACGCCACAGTGGTCTCCCCGTTCCCGTAACAAGGACCCTTCCATACCCATTATCCCACATCGCGCAGGTGTACAAACTATTACAGTGATCCAACCTCCGCTCCACACCGTAGGAGGTTATTTTCCCTGAAAGACCCGAAATCTACCGGGCACCGGACCATCCAGTCTTCCTTCTCTACGAGACTAGCTTCCGCTGCCGTCGGTTACACGGGAACCAGGATCTACGGCAATTGGCTTTCTGCTGAAATGTAACTGCCTTGCTTCTGTTTGTGTCTCGATGGGTAAGAAGCGTGGTGTTTGTAATGGTTGGGACGAAAGCCGGGCGTCTGAGACGGAGGTGCGATGGTTTACGGAGAACAGTTGGATCCGTTCGCGGAGTTCAAGCGGGCCCATGAAGACTACAGGGTCTACGACGCCCACTACGAAAACATCGGCAAGGCCGACGAACTGTTCGTGGATGCCGCCGACCGGCCGCTATATATCGGTATCAGAACAGGCTTGCTGGAGGCGAGGGCCGTTCTGGTGCCGATAGAGATCATCCGGATAAACGACAAGCGCCGGGTGATCGAAGTCTCAGACACCGCGGAGCAGGTTCGTCACGCCCCGAGCCTGGAAGACCGGGAGGAGATCCCACCCGAACTGGAGGCCAGCGTCCACAGCTACTTCGGCCTGGCTAACCCACTTGTACCGGAAGAGGAGTACGTTGAGATGGCCCCGGAACCGGGTATCGAGGACAGGTTCGCCCCTGACACGAGAATCGATGTCGAACCGGGTGAGAGACAGGAGGCTCAGGAGCGATCCGACGGCCCCCTGCCACCCTCCGTCGATAGGGAAGATCTCACACACCAGGACCCCGGACGTGAAGGGCCCGTTACATCGCCGAGGGGTCCGGGTAAAGGCTGGGCGCGCGGTACGGAGAAGATACCGCCAGAGGGCGGAAGTAGAAATGTGGCCCGCGACCCCCTCACTTCGAGGGCCCGCCGGCTGAGGAGATAATAGCCCGGCAAGGCCCCTGGCTAGGCGAACTTCCTGTACACCCCGATGTTGGTGGTGTCGCGGACGCCGAGTGCTTCCTTGAGGTCGTTGAGCGTGGCGCCGCGCCGCAACAGCCTGATGGCGAAGGTGTGGCGCAGGACCATCGGGGAGACGCGCCACAGACCCACCTGTTCGCAACGCTTCCAGATGGCGCTCTGCAAAGCCTTCGAAGTCGCCACGGGACGCGCCGCCCGGCCCACGATGAGCTCCGGGGTTCCGTCCCGGCGAATGGCAAGGTAGTCCCGTAGCGTCCCGACCGTCTCTTCGGTGAGACGGCGCGTGCGCGGGGCGAGGTGCGAGCCTGGGCCGCCGAGGTGTATCTGGGCGGCTTCGAGGTCCAGGTCGCTCTTGAGGAGGCCCCGTACCTCGCTTACCGTCACACCGGTGTCGAGCATAAGCATTATGACGGAAGCGTCCCTGGCGTCTTCTGGACGGTTGATGGGGAAGGAGAGGAGCTGGTTGGCTTCCTCGTCTTCGAGGAATGTGATCTGCTGGTCCAGCGGCTGGTGCATGGGTTCGATGGGATCGAAGTCCAGATCCGCGTCCGTGCTCGTACGCACCCAGTCCAGAAAACGCCTCACGGCGGCGTCCTTGCGGTAGACGGTGAACCGCTTGCGTTGTTCCTCCAGGAGATGATTGCGGAAGTCCATCACCGTACCAACTCCTATATCCTCGGCCTCGGCGAGGCCCTTCCCGGCTAGAAAACGGGCGAACTCCTTGAGGTCCGCCTCGTAGAACTCCGCCGTGCGCGGGCTGGTGTGCTCGTCGTCCGCGAGATGGACGGAGAAATCCTCGATCAGGATCCCTATCTTCATAGGTGCCATTCTACCTGTGCGTAAGCTGATTGAGCGCAGACTAGGGCTGATACCAGATCAGCGGTAAGGCTTCGAAACGTACTTCGCAAGCTTGGTGTGGGAGATTAGATCATCGAGCGTACGCAGAGTGAAGACCTTACCCTCAAGTTCGGTTAACAAGCGGCGCATGCGTTCTTTTCGTTCTCCGAAACCGCGACCATCAATGCACGCGACTACCTGAAAACCCCGTCGGCCCTCCTCCACGCGTTTACGGCTCTCGGTAGCAAGGTTGACAATGCGATCTACCTTGTCCCGAGCGGTGCCGTCATCGTTGGTAATCTTCGCCTCGATAACCACCTCGGGAGAGATCTCGTCCGGGATAACGAAGTCCGGTGCCTGACCGAAGCCTGGTATCCTCTCGGCCCGCTTGGTCTTCCGAGCGCTTATGCCGGCATCATGAAGCCTCGACTCCACAGCCCCCTCCATAACTTCCCCGATTAGCTCGGAAACAGCATCCCTATGAGTAGCGAATGGTCGCCCCAGATAGCGTTCATAGAGGAGGGCAGGGTAAGGGACTTCTAGGTCGGCGACATGCCGTAGTGAGTCCAAGCCTTCCGCAGTGTCTACCTTGTCGAGTCGATGTACTTTGTCCACCGCAACTGCAGGAGCTCCTGCCTCTAGGTACTTATACGCTATCTCGACAAGCGCCTCCAAACGCTCCACCGCTTTGGGGGATCGTGTGAGACTAAGATTAGCCACATAGTCTTTGTTAGTTCGGCAGTTCTTATCGAACTCACGAGCTGCTCCCTGGCTAACATCCGAATCCAGGTCCGCAGCGGCCCGATCTGCCCACTCTCCAGGCGTTACACCCAGTATCGTCCGCAGCACGACGAAAACGAGACTGTCTTTCTGCATAGCATCCCAGACGATCGCTGGGGTGAGTCTTCGGAAGGCTGCCGTGGTCTGCTTCAGAACCTCGTAAGCTTCTCTAAACCGTCGATATTCAACAAAGGAGTCGCCTTTCGGCATAACAAGGAAAGAAGATTGGAGGTCTTCGCGGGTGATCTCCACGAAATCGTCGAGGTTGGCAGATAACTCTTCTAAGTTGGCCTCAAATGGACGCCGCACCAGCAGTCTCCCCTTGACCAAAGAGCTTTAGCTGATCCCTCTCATCTGTCTTAACCAAATGAACAAGGCGAGTGGTTGTGTCGGTCGCTCCGTAATGTTCGCTAAGCGTGCTCAGTTCACTCACCGCATTTTCGAGGCGACGCGCTAGCGGCTCCTGTGGGTCCCAGTCTTTCCGTAGCCGCCCGACGGAAAGACGAGCGATATGTCCGCTGAAAAGGCATCGGGCGTCACCGAGGCTTACCTTGACGCCCCCCTTTGTCACCGCGTGCAGGTTTTCGTAGAGCAGCTTCTCGAACTCCTCAGTAGTGTGAACCCCCGGCGCATCGTCTACATCCATTACGCGCGATACGAAGACCGAGTCCAGGACGGATGAGCCCGTGCCGCTAATGTGGAGGGAAGCCTCCATCTCGCCCGGCGCCGGGAGAACGGCTGTACACAGGAGCCTGGCGTCGAGTAGCGCGACGACGAGCGGAGCGTAGGCTTCGATCTTGTTGTGATGGTAGGTAAACACGAAAGGTGCACCGGGCTTGAGCGCTTCAGCGTAATGCGCGAAGATCTCGGAGAGCCCTTGCGTGAAGTGTTCTAAGCCACGCTTTAATGTCTTGTTACCCGTCAGATCACGAGTGCTTTGGGTAGATTCAGGAGAGAATTGAGGAAATTCTGCACGCAAGCCTTTTCGCAGCCAAACGTAGCAAAAGTCCATCAACTCAGCGTACTGAACATTGTCGAAATATGGCGGATCAGTGAACACACCGTCTAGGCTGCTTGGCGGCAGCGTAATGCCTGTAGCTGGAGCACACACTAGTGCAGCCTGGCGGTGCGCCCCAGTTGGAAGCTGCGTGATCGGCTCCGCTTCGATGCTTTCACCGGTTATGTGTACGGCACGGTTGCTCTTCCCTACTCGCCGCTTCTCAAAGGGTTTTACGCAATAGGCTTTCGCCCGACGATACTTCTCGACAAAATGCCTAAAAGATCCCGAGCCTACTCCAGGAATTCCGAGCAGGTTGTTCTCGCACTGTACGAGGCCAACGGGGAAACCGTGAACGGCAAAGATATCCTGACATTTGAGGGCGTAGGTGTCGTAGCGGCAGAGCATATTTTGATAGCGCAGAAAGTCCGAAAAGACCGTCAGGAGCGCATGGCGTACCGACGCGTCGGACACCCGGCGAATACGTTGCAGCAGCAAGCCGAGACCGAGCAATTGCCGTGCACCGAACATATCCCTGTACTGTTGGTAGCCCCACCGATGGAGCCTTTTAGTCTCGTCACCCATAGGAATTTCGTCTCCCGGTATAGAAATACCATTTGTGCGTTCCAATTCCTTCAGGACAGCCACAGCCCGATGTTCTCGTTCCCGATCCTCCTCATCGGGACTCTTGAAAAAGCGTCCCTTGTGATGCGGTTTGCAGCGGCTGCAGTGATATTCAATGGCCCACATCCGATGCTCCGGCACAGTCGCGTCCAGAGCCGGGTAGCGAAACTCCTGCCGACAGCCCCGGCACATCATCTTGTTGCGTCTCGCAAACCCTTCCTTTCGCACATATCCGCCACACTGGGGGCAGACTGCCGGCGCCTCCGCGCTCGGCTGGTGGTCCAATTCCACCAGCGAGAAGCAGTCGGAGCAGACGAGGACATGCTTGGGGTGTCGTGTAGCCTCAGCCAAAAGATAACCTGGAAATAGATCGTTGAGCATGCCACACGCAGGACACTCTTGCTGCTTCACCCATAAAAAGTATTTGACTTCAGCAAGGTCTCCGCACTCCAGACAGGCCGTTTTATACAGGTCGCCGATCTTGACTTCAGTGGCTGTCACTACTTCTGCTGCTGCCATTGAGAAGGCGTCATCGTCCAGCGGCCCAATCTCCTGGCGAACTATCCAGTAAGCCATAGGATTGATATCGGTGCCTACTACATGGAAGCCTAGCCGGTTTGCTTCGATCAATGGCGTACCACCCCCCATAAAAGGATCGGCGATCACGCCCTCGAATCGGTGCGAGCGTAAGAATGACCCTTCCGAATTGCCTGCCTCGTCGAACTCGGCTAAAAGCAAGTTTCGAAACAAAGTACCGGGCCTGCGAGCGAACCATTTGTGTACGCCAATCACTGGACGATAGTTTTGCTGTATTTGTTTCTCCCGGAGGGCTAACTTCGCCGCAAAGGTCGCGTCAAATTGCTTTTCAAGCGACACTAGCCCCGCCTCTCCCAGAATACGTCTCTCGAAAGTCTAGAAAGCACGAAGCTCATAATAACTTACCGATTAGCATCTGAATGGCTGTCTCTGTATTGCCTACCGACGAAGCACTTTCACCAGTCTCCCGCGCCCGCTGTATAATCCCCGCGCCATGCGTGGGAACCTCCGTGTGTACGTGCCCCTGATCGTGCTCCTGGCGCTCGCGTTGCTCGTGATACCGATCTTCCCGAAGAAAGAGATGGCATCGGTCGAGGTGCGCCCGGCGGGAAAAGACGAGCCTTCCACTGAAGCGTCCGCCAGCGGACAGGAATCCTCACAGGGCCGCACGCTGCTCGGCGAGAACCTGTCAGGACCGAAAGAGCCGGTCAAGGGGAGGCGGGCAAAGACCAGCGGGACGAAGGTATGGCTCACGGTGCCAAGGCTCGGCCTCAAAAACGTCATGGTGCGGGCTGGGAGTACGCAGGCTGATCTGGACCGGGAGGGCATTCTTCGCCTGGATAGCTCCGGCGTGCCGTGGGATGAGGGGTCCAACACCTTCATCGCGGGCCACGCCCTGGGTTTCGAGTGGACCCGCGTGAAGTATGCGTTTCGGCATCTGGAGAAGATGAAGCCCGGGGATGAAGTCTTCGTCCGTGACAGCGAGGGCAACAAGTACACCTTCCGCGTCTACGACCGCATGACCGTCCGCCCGGAGGACTACTGGGTCACCTATCCCGAACCGGGGCGGACCCTGATCTCACTGCAGAGCTGCGTTCCCATCCCCACCTTCGAGAACCGCCTGGTGGTGCGCGGGGAATTGGTCAGCTAGATCGCCTGTCTAATCAACCCGCGGTGGACCTTGCCGGATGCGGGCGCGCAGATCATCCGGCTCGTTCGGCGGCGTCCACGGCGACTCCATCCACCAGGTCGCCCCGGCCTCGGCGAAGGGCCGCACCAGGGAGGTACCGCGCTCCAGATCATCACCAGGCGTCTCACCTTCCCAAACGATGTCGAACAGCGTATCTTCGGTGTGGTTCTCCTCCACATAATCCTTCATCGCCCGGATATCGTCCGGAGTTACCCTGCCACGGGTGGTGTGGGCGAGCAGGCCATCGTAGCGGAGGGCGCGGTCCATGGATTTCTTGCTGGGCCACGCTCCGACCACCCAGATCGGGATTCGCGGTCGCTGCACCGGCGGGGGCCGGAATGTCATCTCTTCCAGGCAATAGTGCTTGCCTTCGTAGGAGAACGGTTCGCCGCTCCACAGGCCGGTCAGGATCTCCAGGCTCTCGTCCAGAAGCTCCGCCCTGATCTTCCTGTCTACCGGCTCCCCGACCTTGGAGAAGCCGCCGTCGTCGATGGCGCCGAGGCCCACGGGCAGGACGAGGCGTCCGCCCGAGAGACGATCCAGGGTCATCGTCTCGCGGGCGAGCTTCCAGGGACGGCGGCGGGCGGGTGGTGTAAGCATGGCCCCGATGCGGACACGCTCCGTGCGCATCGCCATCGCCGCCATAACCACCCAGGGATCGTAGGTGTCCATCTCGCCGACGCAGATGCCGTCCCAGTAGAAAGCGCTGTCCCAACCCGCCTCCTCGGCCTCGCGGGCGAGTTCGGCGATGGTCAGAGGATCCCCCTTGGGGATGATGAAACCGTAACGCATGCATGCCTCCTCGCCTCGAACCCACCCTCAGATTACAAGTGTACGGTGTGGCTTGCGGCGCACCATTACCGTATTGCCATGACGTTATGAGTAATCGAACTATCTGCGGGCGTGGCGGATGATGGCGTCGTGGGCGCCGTTGATCTCGGCCGTCAGCCGCTCGGCTTTGGCGCGTTTGCCCGCGTCGGTGAAACGGTCGGGATGATAGCGTTTGACTAGCTCCCGGCGTTTGCGATGGACCTCCTCCAGGGGGGCACCTGGCTCGAGGCCGAGCCGGTTGTAGGCCGAGAGGATATTTAGGGGATATTTCCGCGGAACGAAACCCGAGGCGGTGGCGCGCCAGCTACCGTCGCGGCGACCGGATGTCTGGCTTTCGGAGTGCCGCTCCCGCGACGCCTGTCCTTTGGACGCATGCTCTTCAGCGGCTTGTTCGTGGGCACGTCTCTCTTCGGCGTGCCGTTCTTCAGCGGCCCGCCACTCCTCGGCGGCTCCCCTCCAGGCGGCGCCGAACGCTTCACCGAAGGCGTCTCTGAGGGTCTCGCCGCGTTCGCGACCGGTTCGCAGGGTCTCCCGGAAGCGGTCGTCGTCCTGAAGGGTGGATACGAAGCCCCGGGCGAGCCGCCCGAGGCGACGCGGGATGCTCACGAACCGCGATCCCCCTGATCCTTACGGGTGTCCCACCCACGCGAGAGCGGGCCGCGGGGCCGCAGGACCTGGGTATCGTCCTGATCCACGCGCTCCATCACCTGAGTCTCGTCAACGGCGGAGTCAACCACCACGCCGTCCGTGGTATCGTCTTCGAAGGCGGGTGTTTCCTCTTCTTCGAAAGGCTGCTCTTCCTCAGAGAGGCCGAAAAAGTCCCTGACCATTGCTATGTCATCCAGGCTATCGCGGGCGCGGGAGATTCTGCCCTCCTCATCGCGCACGCCGTTGTCGCGGGCTTCCTTGGCCTTCCGGATTTGATCCTCCAGCGAGGAGACAACTTCTTTGGTGCGGGTTTCGAGGTCCTGGATGCGCTGTTGGGAGAGCTCTATTTCGGAATCGAGCTTGGACTCGCGGGCGCGGGTCGAACTCATCAGGCTCTCGATATCTATCCCGGCAGCCAGGAGTGTCTGGCGCACGATGCGGTAGGCGCTCTGGCGCGGGACCTCTGGCGGCAGCTCCTTGATGATCTCCGCCGCCCGCTCTACGGTGAAGCCCTGCTGCCGCTCGTCGCGGGGCCGACTCAACTCCCTCACCCCCACCTCGTTGGAGGAGTACGTGGTGGTCTCGTCCCCGCCCTCGTCCGGGGTGAACATCCGGGAGAAGATCCCCTTCTGCTGCTGGGTGCTTCTCTCTCTCCTGCTACGCCTGTCATCGGTCATCTCGCACTCACCTGCTTTATGTCCGTGTCCGGCAGCGGGTCCACCGCCCGCGTTACCTCGTCTAGCCCCTTCCTGAAATATGCTACCCGCTCCTTGAGATGCACGAGCCCTGACTCCAGCGAATGCGGTGCGAGGCTCGTATCCACGGCGAGCAGTTCGCCGCGCAGATTGCCGAGCAGGCTTTCCACGCCCTCCAGCTGGGCGTTGATTATGCTTATGCCGTTGAGTATGTCCTCGTAGCTTTCCAGTTCGCCCCGCCGCGCGTCCAGCGCACTCTCGAAAGCGGTTCGCATCGCGGAGGAGCCAGACTCCAGCGATGCCAGATCTTTCTCCAACCCCTCTATACGGCGCAGGATGCCGCGCCGGTCCACGCTCTCCAGGTGACGCCGCAGGGCCGCCCTTCGCCGGGCCAACCGCGCCGCGTCCTCGACCTCACCCACTATGGTGAAGATGTCCTCGTCCAGAAGCGGCCTGTACTCCTGTGGCAGGAGCTCCCAACTCTCCAGAACCCCATCCTGCAACGCGCGGATATGCTTCATCTGTGGTACCGCTGTCCGGTCTTCCCGCGCCACCCGGTTCAACTCCGAGACGTTCCCCCGCGCCCGACGCAACAACTCCTTACGCTGGTTCTCGCGCCGGTCGAACAGACGGGCCCCGGTATATACCGCCCCGACTCCAAACAGGCCCGCCACGAAGTGGACCATCTCCAACGGCGTTGCCGCCACTACCGCGAGCCCAGCAAGGGCGCTGAAGGGTATCAGGCGCGCTACGTGGTTCGACAGGCTCCTCTTCCGCCGGGCCGGGACGTTAGCCACGCGGGTTCTCCCGGTGATCTTCGACAGCCTGTCCGTTCGGATTTTCGGCGGGGATTTCCTCTGTCCGGGCTTCTTCGGGCTCACGGATTCCCATCTGGATCTCCATCATCTCCAGTTCCCGCTCGGCGTCGAGGCGCTTTACGTCAACCTCTGCGGCGGCGATCTGACGTTCCACGTCGCTGGCCCCCAGCTCCCCGACGGCCTCAGCCTCGTACGAAGACTGCTGGATAGCCTGCCGCGCTTTCTCCAGGTCGCGGGAGGAGTCGGTGAGCGAGACGCTGGCGCGGGCCTCGTTGGCGGTGCGCAGGGCGCGGGCGCGCTGGTGCTCCTCCATTAGGGCTGCGCGTTCGCGCACGGTGTCGTTGTAGCGGCGCTCCTGTTCGCGGAACGCACGTTCCATCTCCTGGGAGTTGCGGCGAGCCTCTTCCAGGCGGCCTTCGATCTCCATCAGGCTGTTCTGGGCTTCCTGCTTCTGCTGGACGACTTCGATGGCGGCCTCGCGCTGTCCTCGGGATGCGAGCTCGCGGGCCTGACGTTCTTTGGCGGTGATGATCTTCTGCTTCGAGGCGGCGTCGCTGGTGAGCATCTTCTCGTAGGCCATCGTACGGGCCGCCGCCACCTGGAGCTTCTTGAGATTGTCCAGCTCGTCTTGGACGGCGTTCTCCAGCAGGATCTCCGGGTTCCGTTGCTCGACCCCCGAGAGGAACCTTCCGAAAAATCCGCGAATTGCCCTGCTAAATCTTCCCATATGAGCCGCCTACCCCCCGGCAGAGTGAACGTCGATGGTTCGTGTGTGATTATACCATCGGTACGTTTGGCCTCCGAAAGGGTTTCTCAGAGCCCCGCTGTAGCCGCCGCCAGAGGTTACCGGGCTGCCCTGTAGGGCCCTTCTCCGCCGGATGAATCCTGCCCGGCGAACACGATGGCGCTCGGGGCCTGGACCTCGAAGGCAGCCTCCAACGCAACTCCAGCCGCCGCCAGCAGGTCACCCGGCGTGTGGGCGTCGTGTGGATGGATGGCCACGCCTGCCCGGGTCTCCTCCGAACCCAGCGAGCTTGCCGCCGCCAACGCCCTCCGCGCCGCGCCTTCCACGCGTCTCTCGTCGCCGGGGAGCACCACCCCGAAGACGGGACCCTCCCCGAGGAGCACGGGCTCCCCGACACGGGAACGCACGCGCTCCAGGAGCAACTCCGAGTCCTCGACCTCGCGGCCGGGGTCCACCAGAACGACGGCCACCTGTTCCCCCCGACGCGCCTCCATCTCCCCAGCGACCATCTCTAGAAACAGCGAACCGTCTTCGTCCACGAAATACCCTTCATCGGCGCTGGAAGCAACCGCCAGGCTCCTTGCGGCGAAGACGACGAACAGACCCGAGAGGAGGAAGGCGCCGAACCGGAAGAACATCAGGGCCGGGTCCCCGGCGTCCACTGCGCCGTCCGAGATAGCAGGCAGCATCGCGAGCACGTACCCGATGATCACGGAGAGGAGCGCCGTGAGGCCAATCCGCCACGACCCGTGCAACGCCGCCGCCAGGAGCAGCGGCCAGTACAGCGCGTGCAGCTCACTCGAAATCCCGCCGGAGAAGAAAACCATCAGCGACACGAACGCCGCGTAGAAGACGTAGGCCGCGGCGCAAAATCCCCCGATGAACTGGTCCGCCGCCAGGAGCAGCAGGGCGAACGCCGCGGTGACCACCACCGCGGCAGACAGATAGAACAGCACGAAGGACACGCCAGGCTCGTAGGAGGACTGGTGGACGAGCAGCAATGAGAACACCACGAGCCCCAGACACAGGAGCGAGAGCGTCTTCAGGATGCGCGCGTTGCGCCGGTTGCTCATGCTGCCGCCCATGTGCGGGGTATGATACGCACATCTGGGTAGTGCCGCCATCGGAGGTGAGACCGTGGAAGATGCCAACCATGCGCCGGGCAACCCGTACACCGCCATCGAAGGCTACGGTGTCCACGACACCCCGGGCGGCGTGCCCAAGCACCTGGGCGTGGACGGCTGGTCGGTTCCCGGCGACCGGATGGATGTGAGCGCCGAAAGAGAGCGTGTACCCGTTCCCTACGAAGGAGAGACCATCGCCTCTGCCCCGCAGATGCGCGAGCACTTTGAAAGTTCGTAGCCCATCACTGGCGCGGGCAGCCGTTCGTGGGGGTGTGATCCTGCTCTCCTCCGTGACGCTGGCCGTATGCGCCACCGCGTGCGCGGCCGGCGGCCCGGGTGATGCGCACTCCCCCGGGAATACGGAGCCGTACGAACAGTCACGCCAGGAGGGTAAAATGGACGACATAGCCGTGGAGCAACTCGTCTCCCAGGCCCCGGGCCAGGGGCAAAAGCACCCGCAGGTACTGCTAACCTCGTCCGCATCCGCGCTGTCGAGCGCTACGGAGATAAGGGTGCCGGACGCCGGAGGGGGAACCTACCTGGCGATCTTCTGGGGAGAGAAACCGACGGGCGGGTACTCTCTTGAGATACGTTCCGTGCGCGCGGCGGGGGATCGGGTGAAGGTTCATCTCTCGCTGAAGGAGCCGCCGGAAGACGCCATGGTGACGCAGATACTGACTTACCCCTACGCAGTGGCGGTGGTTCGGAATGAGGACCTGGCACAGAGGGAGGTTTTTCTGGAGAACCAGGGAGGGCGCAGCCTCGACTGGCCAGTGCGGGTGCTGGAGGGCGGCTAACCGGAGGTCAGGGGGTCTTCCGAACCACGGCGTCGCGGGCGCGGTTCAGGAGATCCGGGACAGTATCTCCCGCCCTGTGGACCGCTATGCTGATGGCGGCCCCCGGAAGTGTCTTGCGCAGGCGGCGTTCCACGACCTCGGCGTCGGCGAAATCGGTATTGGGGAGGGCCACGGAGATCTCCCTCGGCTCCGGCTGGGCTATGAGGTCGCCCGCGCGAAGCACGGCGACCACCCGGCGCGCGTCCTCGCGGGGCGCCCTGTTTTGCAAACGCGCCACGAGGACGCACAGCGGAAGGCCGAACTCGGTCGAGACCGAAGCCTCTTCCGCTAGGGCGCGTTCGAAGTCCCTGATGGACCGCGGGTCTTCCCGCCTTAGGTGCTCGTCTTCCCTTGCAGGGCGCTCTCTATCTTTTCTCTGTCTCCGGTCCATACTTGATGAGTATACGATGCCGCCAGGAGTCCCTTGGGAGGCCGCCTTCCTACACGTATAATTCTTCCGTGGCCGCAAGCTCGGACATCAGGGGGAGGATCGAAGACCTCAGAGAGCAGGTCCGCTACCACGGCCGCCGCTACTACATAGAGGACGCGCCGGAGATCTCCGACGCCGAGTACGACGCCCTCTACAAGGAACTCGAAACCCTCGAAGCCGAGAACCCGGAGCTCGTCACCCCCGACTCTCCCACGCAGCGCGTCGGCGGCGAGCCACTCGAAGGCTTCGAAGAGGTCCGACACGCCATCCCGATGCTCTCGCTCTCCAACGCCCGCAAGATTGGCGACCTGCGGGAATGGGACGCCCGCGTGCGGCGATTGCTCGGCCCCGAAGAAGAACAGCGGCTCCGGTACGTCACGGAGCTGAAGATAGACGGGCTGGCGATCTCGCTGCGCTACGAGAACGGCCGCTTCGTACGGGGCGCGACCCGGGGCAACGGCACGGTCGGAGAGGACGTGACCCACAACCTCCGCACCGTCCGCTCCATCCCCGACAGGCTCGATGGAGAACCACCCGGTGTCCTCGAACCGCGGGGCGAGGTGTACATCGGGCTCCAAGACTTCGACAAGCTGAACCAGCGGCAAGAAGCGGATGGTAAACCGACCTATGCGAACCCCCGCAACCTGGCAGCGGGCTCCATCAGGCAACTGGACCCGAGGATGACCGCGGCCCGTCCCCTGACTGTGTTTCTCTACGGCATCGGCGAGGGCTACGAAGAATACGAGAGCCACTCCGCCTCGCTCGCCGCCCTGAAGGATTACGGGCTGCGGGTGAACCCGTACGAGGTCCACGACTCCATAGAGTCGGTAGTCGAGGCTTGCGAACGGTGGGCTCGGAACCGCACGAGCGTCGGCTACCAGATCGACGGCGTAGTGGTGAAGGTCGACTCCCGCGAGCAGCAGGAGATGCTCGGCTCGGTGCAGAAGGCGCCGCGCTGGGCGATAGCGTACAAGTTCGAGCCGCTCGCGGGGCGCACGAGGTTGGAGAACATCTTCGTCCACGTCGGTCGCACGGGCGCGCTGACGCCGCAGGCTACGCTGGAGCCGGTGAACATCGGCGGGGTGACCATCTCGCGGGCGACGCTGCACAACGAGGACTACATCAAAGAGAAGGACATCCTCGTCGGCGACACGGTGGTCGTGGAACGTGCTGGGGATGTGATCCCGCAGGTAGTCCGGCCCGTGGCCGAGGAACGCGACGGCTCTGAGTTCGCGTTCCAGATGCCCACGAATTGCCCGGTGTGCGGGGAGCCGGTGTCGCGGCCGGAGGGTGAGGCGGTGACGCGGTGCGTGAACACGCGCTGTCCGGCGCAGGTGCTGGAGCACATCATCCACTGGGCATCGAAGAGTGCGATGGATATAGATGGTTTCGGGGAGAAGATCGCCAACCGCTTCTTCGAGCTGGGCATGATCAAGGATGTTGCCGACATCTACAGCTTGAAGGCGGAGGAGATAGAGCCACTCGAAGGCTTCGGCGAGAAGAGCGCGGAGAACCTGATCCAATCTATCGAACGCAGCAAGGAACAACCTTTCCCCCGCGTCCTCTACGCCCTCGGGGTCCGCCACATCGGCGCGGTGACGGCGGAGCTTATAGCCGAATGCTTCTCCGGCGAAGAACTCCTGGGCGGCGTCGAGCCTGAGAAGCTGACGGAGATAGACGGCATCGGCGGGGTCGTGGCCCGCGCCGTCGCCGAGTACTTCGGCCTCGAAGACAACCGGAACCTCGTCGAAAGGCTTATGGAGATCGGACTGAACTTAGAGCGCGTCACCGCCGGTCCCACAGAAGGACCGCTGACGGGGATGAGGGTCGTCGTGACGGGAACATTGAGCCGTCCCCGGAGCTACTTCGTGGAGAGGATCGAAGCAGCAGGCGGCACGTTCACCTCATCCGTCAGCGCAAACACCGACTACGTGCTCGCTGGGGAAGGCGCTGGCTCGAAATTAAATCGGGCGCGGGACGCCGGGGTGACAATCCTCGACGAAGATAGTTTCGAAGAGTTGTTCGCTTCATAGGCTCGGATTCCGCTGACTGATGATCCCATCGTAGAGCGTCAGGGGGAGGTCTTGATCGGGGGGATCGAGCCAGCCTCCATCGTCATCGCGGACTACGATCCCGCCTGGCCCGAACGCTTCAGCCGGGAAGAAGCGAAGATCCGGACGGCGCTCGGCGAAAGAGCCCTGGCAATCGAGCACATCGGCTCCACCTCGGTGCCGGGGCTGGCCGCGAAACCCATCGTGGATATCCTCCTCGTGGTCGAGGATTCGGGAGACGAAGCCTTGTACTTGCCTGCCCTGGAGAAAGCGGGCTACGTACTGCGCGTGCGCGAGCCGGACTTCCACGAACACCGGATGTTCCGAACCCCGGAGAGACGTTCACCTGCACATCTACTCATCGGGGTCGCCGAAGATCCGGCGTTACCTCCTTCTGCGAGATCACCTTCGGAACGACCCGGAGGATCGCGAACTCTACGCCAGAGCGAAGCGTGATCTGGCGTCAAAAGACTGGCCAACCGTGCAACACTACGCCGATGCCAAGACCGGCGTTGTCGAAGGGATCATCGCCAGGGCCGCGGCAAGGCCGTCCGGGAAGGACTAGTCCCGCCTCACAAGCGCGAACGCGCGCACCGGACTACCTGTGCCGTCCGTGAGCTTGAGCGGCGCGACGACGACCAATGAGCCAGTTGGAGGCAGAGAGCCGAGGTTGGCGAGTTGTGTGACGCCGTACTTGCCAGCGCCAAGCACGAAGTAGTGAACCGGGAACGGAGGATCGAAGCCCCCCGCAGCGCCAGCGTCTATGCCGACGGTTTCGACACCAACCCCGATGAGCGGCGACTCTTCCGCTAGCCAGCGGGCGCATTCGGCATCGAAGCCGGGAGAGCGCGGGCTGCCGGACGAAGCATTCAGGAAAGCCGCTTCGTCTCCCGCACGGGCATCCCAGCCGGTGCGGAGGAGGAGCCATCCGCCTTCCGGGAGCGGGCCGTTCTCGTCTTCGAAGGCGCGGATGTCATCCACGGTGAGCAGATAGTCAGGGTCTTGGGCTGATTCAGCAGATTTGTCTATGACGACGGCGGGGGCGACGAGGTGATGCGGTGGAATCTGCGAGACATCCAACCCGTTGCGGCCTGAGATCCAGTGTAAGGGCGCGTCCAGGTGGGTTCCGGTGTGCTCACCCAGTTCCAGCCACCTCCACGCCCACGCGGGGCCGCGGTCGTCGTAGGCGCTGATCTCATGCGCTTTGAAGGAGGGCGTCTGCTCGAACTGCTCTGGAAGCTGAATCACGGGCGTCTGCTCGTTCAGAGGCTGCGTGAGATCGACGACCTCGACTCCACCTCCGGCGAGGGCTTCGATCAGAGACGCAATGGGATTTTCGGCCATACAGTTTCCTCCTAGTGGGCGCGGAACGCTTCTTCGAGCCACTCGGCCCGCACTTCGGGGTTGACTTTGGCGTCTATGACGAACGGGCCTTCACGCCGCCCGAGCCATTCCTTGAACGGCGCGAGATCTTCGGGCTTGCGGACCGTGATCCCCTCCGCCCCGGCGGCGCGGGCCAGCGCCGCGAAGTCTGTGTCCGGGAACTGCGTGAGATCCACGGGATGTCCCATCGGGCCGAAATGATGCACTTCCGCGCCGTACGCGGCGTCGTTGTAGACCACGACGACCATCGGCAGCCGGTATCGTGCGGCGGTTTCGATCTCACCTAGCGCCATGAGCGCGCCGCCGTCACCGATGGCCGCGACGGAGATCCTGTCCGGGCGCGCGATAGCCGCCCCGATGCCGCTTCCCAGCCCGAGCCCGACCGACTGGAAGGCGTTCGGGAAGACGAATCCCCTGTGATCTGGGACCGACAGGTACATCGAGGGATATCCGAGGAAATGGCCAGAGTCGGTGGCGACCGTGCGCTCCTCCGGCAAGAGGTCATCGAGCGAGATCGTCAGGGTTCGAGGGTCTATGTACTCAGCGGTTCCTTCGTCGTAGTATGGCTCGTCGCGCCAGCGGCGCGAGGAGATTTCGCGCTCCAGTTTCTCGCTGCGGAAACCGTCCCTTCTCATCCCGCGCCGTTCGAGTTCATCAAGAACAGCCTGCGCGGTCGCCGCCACGTCGCCGACGACGCCGATTTCCACACGATGCGCCGCGCCGATTGCTTCCTCGTCGAGGTCCACCTGCACCACGCGGGCTTCAGGAGGGAAAAGCCTGCCATGGCGGGCGGTCCAGTGGTTGAGCGAAGCCCCGAACGCGAGCACAACATCCGCTTGAGACATCAACTCGATGGCGAGCGGCGAGGCGAAGCCACCGGCGATGCCGAGCGAGTACGGGTTGCCGGAGAAGAGCCCGTGTCCCATGGCGCTCGTTGTTAGCAGCGCCCCGATCCTCTCTCCCAGAGCCTCCAAAGCCTCTCGTCCGCCTTCAGAGAGCGCAGCCCCGCGACCGGCCACGATCACGGGCCGTTCGGATGAAGCCAGGAGGTCAGCGACCCGCGCCACGGAGCGTTCCGACGGGCGCGGCGGTTCCAGGTCCGGGCCGTCATTGCTTGGAAGTTCATCCGGGCACGACATCTCGACCAAGTCTATCGGGATGTTGAGGACGACGGGGCGTCGTTCGACTTCGGCGCGCCGCTGGGCGCGGGCGGCGTCTATTGTAGCGGTCTCGGGGGAGCGCACGCGCTCGGCGATGGCTCCCGTAGTTTCGGCAAGGACGCCCTGATCAATCTTGAAGTTCGACCACAGCGTGCCGGCTGGAGTATCCGCGGCGAGCAAAACTATGGGCGTGCGGTTCTTGGCGGCCTCCGTCAGCCCGGTAAGCGTGTTGGTGAAACCCGGTCCCTGATGGACGCTCACGACGCCGATCCTGCCGCTTGCACGCGCGTAGCCGTCGGCCATCATCACGGCGCCGCACTCGTGGCGGGACGCGTAGAACTCGGCACCCGTCTTGCGCAGCGCGTTTACGACGGTGAAGTTGCCGCTCCCGACGAGCCCGAAGAACGTCTCGATCCCGCGTTCCGCGAGCGTGCGACCGATTGCTTCGGAGACCTTCATCGTTCGGAACACTAGGACAGTTCCGGGGCTCGCGCAACGCACGGACGAGTTCACGGATCAGGAGAGGCTCGGAGCCAGCCTCGCCTTCTGGCCGCCGCCCTTCTGTAGAATGCCTGCATGCAAGACACTACCAGGGACAGAGGCTGGTGGGAGCGTACCTGGAAGTGGGTGGTTCCGGCAGGCTTCATCTGCCTGGTGTTGCTTCTCTCGCTTGCTGTGATCGCCTTCTACATGCTTGTATTCGGCAGGATCCGCTCCTCCGAAGTGTACGTGGAGGCGATGAGCGCGGCCCGCTCCGATGCGGAGGTCTCCGAAGCAATCGGGAAGCCCATAGAGGACGGTCTTTTCCCCAGCTTCAGTTTCTATACCAGCGGCGCTTCCGGTTACGCGGAGATCGCCATCCCCATCTCCGGACCCGATGGTTCGGCGACAATCTACGGCGCGGCTGAGAAAGACCTCGGTGACTGGACATTCACCGATCTCGTGGTCGAGGTCAACGACTCAGGCCGCCGTATAAATCTTAAGGGGGGCGATGATCCAGAGACCGAAGATCAGGTACCCGCGTAGACGGAGACGTGGGAGCCGCTCTCCGAGGTGAAAGGCTCCCTGTCACATCCGGCCCAGCGTTCGCGCAGGCGGAGCCCGGCCAGGCGGGCCATCAGATCCATCTCCGAAGGCCAAGCGTACCGGATCTCGACCGGGTACAACTTCGTGCCATCCTCACCAATCACGATGTTATGCGAATAGGCCCGCTGGGCAGTCGTGTCATAGCGGGTGGTCTCAAGATACACCCGATCTGTCTCAACCCGCTTGGTCTGGGTGGCCTGCCCGGCGAGTAGCCGCGCGAAGTCCGGCACGAAAGTCTCGACCACGAACAAGCCGCCTTCGTCCAGACGACGGGCGACGTTCTCGAAGCAGCGCACCTGGTCTTTCTGTGTGAGCAACGCGAAGAACGTATTGAAGACCACATAAATCAGCGAGAACGTTCCCTCCACGTCCACACCAGCGAAATCTCCGACGGTAACTAGGATCTCCGCTCCGCCGGGCTTGGTCCTCAGCCGCTCCACCATGGCTTTGGAGGCGTCTATTCCGTGGATTTCTACGCCTTTCCGCGACAGGGGGATGGCGATACGTCCGGTGCCGATTCCGAGTTCCAGCGCCGGTCCCGAACCGGCCAGTTTCGCGAGGAACGCGGCGGCGTCCGCATCTCCGGGCGTTCCGAACCAGTCGTCGTAGATGCCTGCCATCCTGTCGCCGTAGGTGGCGGGATCGTAGCCCCTCAACTGCTTTGCTCCTGCTGTCGGGCGCGTTCGACGTACTTCTTCGCGGCCTCTTCCTTTGTGTAGCTCAGGGTTCCGCCGGTCATGGGGTTCTTGATCTCGTAGTGTCCGCCGGCTTCTTTATCCATGATGATCGGGTAGTAGCGGTTACCGACCTGTTTGATCGCGTACTCCGTGCCGCTGGTTTCTTCGTTTTCCATTCTTCCTCCTCTTCCCGGCTACGGCCATCTTTCTACTACGCGGCGGGTGCAAGCCTCAACCCTCGGTTCGGACTTCCGGTTTAAATCCGGTGATGAGTTGATAGGTTAACCTTCGACACTGCACGCTCCCATCCAATCGCTGGCGTTACGCGCTGTTGCGAAGGGGAAGGAGAGAGCATGATCTCGGTAACCGAGGAAGCGAAGGAACTGTTCCTGAGCGTCGAGCACCCGGAGGGCACGGTCCTGCGGCTGGACCCGGTGCAGGACGAGGAGTCCGGCCAGACGGTAGTGGGCATCGCCGCCGGAGAACCGCAGGGCGGCGATCAGGTGGTGGAGCACAGCGGCGAGAGCCTGCTGCACATAGCCGCGCCCGTGAGCGAAGCCCTCGACGGCAGCGTTCTGAACGTCGTGGATACGCCGAAAGGGCCTGGGATCGGCCTGACCCCGCCCGACGAGCCCTCCATGAACGGCACCTCGTAAGGGAACGGTAACAACACGCAGGACCTCCGCCCGCTGACGATGGACCCAACTGCAACCCACGTGGTGATCGTCGGCGGGCCGGAGACAGAGGACGAACTCCTCGCCATCGTACTCGACGACGGCGAGGCTATACCGCTCTTCGACTCCATCGAGGAGGCCGAAGAGTTTCTGGATTCGACGGGTGATTTCGGGACGGACTGGCGGGCGCGGGAGGTTTCGGCGGAAACCCTGATCTCACTCCTGGATCACCAGGGCGAGGAGGTTCCATACGTGGCTCTGAGCCCTCCGCCCGAACGACTCGAAGGCGGCATAGAGGTCCAGGTGCTCGACCGCGAAGTTATCATCAGCCTGCTGCAACGCCAGGCGGTGGACGATCCAACCCCCAACGAGCAGGAATCCGAGAGGAAGAGCCTGTGGCGGCGCCTGCTAGGCCGTTGAGCCCTTCTATGCGCCCCGAATGATTATGGTGGCTTCCGCGGGCGTGAGAGGTTCGCGGGTTGGGGTGCCGAGCGTCATGCGCCGGATGAAGCCGATGCCTTCCGGATGCGGGTGGTAATTGGGGAAGGTGATCAGGTAGAAACGTCCTGGTCCGCGGCGGCGGGTATGGTGTTCGATCCAGAGCATCGGACGCGGTAGATCGGGCAGAGTTCCGTCGAAGTGTTCGGCTATGACCTCGGCAGCAAGCTGCGACGACATCTCGGAGATCCTGGTGCTCCCGGCTTCCGGCAGGTCTTCGCAGACGACCACGGGGGCGTCGCCCAGAGCGCCTTCGTAGATCCGGATCCAACAGCACCCCGCCCCGAACGTGTATCCTTTCCGATGCCGCATATACTCGTACGTGAGGTTCATCGCACCTCGTCCGCCCCTGCGCACCATTCCCGCAGCACTTCGCGCTCCCGCTCCGGATTCAGACCCGCATCATACTGCGCATCGCCCAACCCGCGCTCGTATTCCAGCACGTCCCTGACGGTCTCTTCCAGCGGCCTGAACTGGAGCCCGGCGGCGACGGTCCTGGAGTTGTCCACAGTGTTGAAGCCAGCGTATCTCTCCGGTAGCCACAGCGGTAGCTCCACGAAAGGCTCGACGTTCCGCTTTTCCAGGAAATTATCGTCCACCCAGATGAAGCGGACATCGTTCCCGGCGGCCTCTGCGCACGCCTCCAGCAAGCCGCCCATGGTCAGCGTGCTCTCGGGACCGGTGGCGTTGTAGACGCCGGGCTCTCCCTCTTCGGCCATCGTGACGAGCCAGCGGCCGAGATCCCGAACATCCACGAACTGCACCGGACGATCCGGATTGCCAGGTGCCAAAACCTCGCCGCCCCTCGCCGTGCGCAACGGCCAGTAGGCGAAGCGACCCGTGGGATCGTAGGGCCCGACGATGAGGCCGGAACGGACGTTGACGACGCGCCCCGGCATGGCCTCCTCCGCAGCCCGCTCGCACAGCGCCTTGAGCGCTCCGTAGGTCTCGCCCGTTATCTCCTCGACCGACTCATCCTCGATGGTCGCCACCGGCGCCGATTCATCTGCCCCCGGCAGCAGGGATTCGTCATAAACGGAGATGCTGGAGACGAACACGTAGCGGTCCACGGCGTCCGCCAGTAGCTCGGCCGACGCCCGCACGACGCGCGGCACGTAACCGCAGGTATCCACGACGGCATCCCAATGCTGATCCCGCAGCGTGGAGAGACCGCCGTCCCGGTCGCCGCGCAGGTTCTCTACTCCGGGAAAGAGGCGGGGGCCGCTCTTTCCCCGGTTGAAGAGTGTGACCCGATGGCCTCGGTCGAGCGCGGCCGTGACCAGGTGCCTGCCCACGAAGCGCGTCCCACCAAGGACGAGCAGGTCCATCCCGCCTCCCGGAGGCTAGCTCCGGTTGGAGACGTCGGAGGCGCGGTCCACTATGCGGTCGATGAGTCCGTACTCGACGGCTTCCTCCGGGCTCAGGATGAAGTCGCGGTCGGTGTCGCGTTCGATCTTGTCGACCGGTTGCCCTGTGCGCTCGGCCATGATCTCGTTGACCCGCCGCTTGCTGCGCAGGATCTCGCGCGCGTGAATCTCCACGTCCGACGCCTGTCCGCCAAGCCCCTGTATCTGCGCCTGGTGGATGAGGATGCGGCTGTTCGGCAGCGCGCTCCTCTTGCCCGGCTCCCCGGCTGCCAGCAAGAATGCCCCTGCGGAAGCCGCCATGCCGAGCGCCGTGGTCGCCACGTCGGCGTTTACGAACTGCATGGTGTCGTAGATGGCGAGCATCCCGTACTCGCTCCCGCCGGGAGAGTTGATGTACAGGTTGATGTCCTGTTCGGGGTCGTCCCCGTCCAGGAGAAGTAGCTGCGCCATGATCGCGTTGGCAACCTGATCGTCAACCGGCGTCCCGAGAAACACGATCCTGTCCCTCAAGAGCCGCGAGTAGATGTCCATCGTCCGCTCGCCCCTGGGACTCTGCTCCGTGACGTACGGTATTATCGCCCGCGGATCACCCATTCTCATCACTCCTTCTCGCCTGCGCTATACTTCACGAGAGTAGCATTTATGTAGTGTTTATGCAAGTTTTATGTGGCGTTTTGGAGGCTGAGGCGATGGACATGCCGCATTTGCGGGGATTTCGGCAGCGGGCGGTAATGAGCCAGGAGCAGCTGGCGAAGAAGAGCGGGGTGGCGCGGGATACGATCTCCAAGCTGGAGATGGGACATCGCAAGGCGTACCCCACCACCGTCCGCAAGCTAGCCATGGGGCTCGACGTGGAGCCGCAGATGTTGCTCGGCGGCGTCCAGTATCTGGGTGAGGAATTGGCACAAGAGCCTGTTTCCGAGAAGCCGGATCAGGAAGAAGGCAGGAGGGTTGGATTCTAGCCGGCTGCTCGTGCCGAAGAACTGAACCGAACCGCGCCGTTGGCAAACAGGTAGTTCGTTCGGTACCGTTTCCAAATTCCAAATTCGAATGCGGCACAGGGCCGGGACTCGTGGTAGTCCCGGCCCTTCGAGGCCTCTGTTGAAGATGAACTAGTGGTGGTTTGCTTGCTTTGATCCGCCACCCGGGCCTACGAAATTACCCGGTCCGGGAGGTCCACCTGGATCGTGGCACGGCGGTTTCTTCGGCGGGGCACAGTCAGGATCAGCGAACGCCACACCAGCAGCGCTCGTTGACATTGTCAGCGCCAACATGAGAGCCGTAACCAACAACGCTATACGCTTCTTCATCTTCTCACCTCCTTTCCCCTGTCCAGACAGCTGGGTACCTTCTTTGCACCAGATAGCCGATTGCGCTACTAGCTCTGCCCGCGTTTGAGCGCTTAGAGTTCAGGCGGGCTTCTCAGCTTCTATCTGATTATCTGGCGTTTTGGTTTTAGCAGGGAGCAATGAATTGACGATGAATTCTCTGGTTTGGCTTCGGAAAATTATCCACATTTCAGAGCAATTTAGGCTGCAAACGTTCCAGTTTGGTGGCTGGTCCAGGGTGAAACATGCGCCAGGCAGGTTTCGAAGCGCTGATCTCTTCCCGGTGGCCCGATAGATCAAGGTCGGGCGCAGGATCGAAGCCCGCAAAAGAGCCCCTGAAAGGTCGCCCTTCCCGGCGCTGCTTGCCGGCCTGGCTGATCAGCACGCTGGTAAGAAGCCGGGGCGACTCCTACTCCTTGCGGTAGGGCCTTCCGATGGCCGCCGGTGCGATGGCGCGGCCCCCGAAGGCGACCAGGGCGATGATGGTAAAGAGATAGGGGAGCATCTCGACGAACTCGATGGGAACTGCCTGCTGGTTCACGCGGAAGGAGATGGCGAAGAACAGACCGAAGAGCAGGGCGGCCCCCGCAGCCCCCAGGGGGTTCCAGCGGCCGAAGATCAGGGCCGCAAGCGCGATGAAGCCCCTGCCGTTGGTCATGCCCTCGGTGAAGGCCGAGAGGAGGCCCATCGAGAGGTACGCGCCCCCGCAGGCGGCAAGCATGCCAGAGAGCGCGACGCCGTAGTAACGCATCCTGGTGACGCTCACGCCCGCCGTGTCCACGGCCTCGGGCACCTCCCCCGTACCCCGCAGCCGCAGCCCGAACGGCGTGCGGAATACGGCGAAGTACACCACGGGGACCAGGACGTACATCAGGTAGACGAGCACGCTCTGATCGAAGAGGGCTTTCCCTATCAAGGGTATGGCGGACAGCAGCGGGACGGCCACGGACTCGAAGCCGTTGACCCGTGGAGATGTGCCCCCTGAACCGAAGATCACGACCATCAGGAAGCCCGTGCCGCTCAGGGCCAGCAAATTTATGGCGGTGCCCGAGATGATCTGGTCCGCTTCAAAGGTTATGCACATGAGGGCGTGGATCAGGGCGAACACCAGTCCGGCCCCTATAGCCACGAGCAGCCCGACCACGGCGCTGCCGCTGAACTTCGACCCCACCACCCCGGCGAAAGCGCTGATGAGCATGAGTCCTTCCAGCCCAATGTTCACGACCCCGCTCCGCTCGCTGAACAGCCCGCCCAACGCCGCGAAGACCAGTGGCGTCGCGTAACGCACCGTGGACTGGAGGAGTGGTCCCAGGGAGCCGAGGAAATCTTCCACTATCCGCCGAGTCCTTTCTCCAGGTGGACGCCAGCGAGGGCCCGCGCCCGTTTGCCTATGATGAACTCGACCAGCTTGGTCGCTGTGACGAGCAGCAGGATCACGGCGAGCAGCACGCTCGCGAGCTGTAGGGGAACGTCCGTGGCGAACTGCATCTCCTGCGCCCCGGAGGTGAGCCCCCCGAAGAGCAGCGCCCCGAGCACCACGCCGGCCGGGTGGTTGCGCCCGAGCAGGGCCACCCCGATGCCATTGAAGCCCAGGTTGGCGACGAAGGGAACGTCCATGTTGCCGTAGACGCCCATGACCTCGACTCCGCCCCCGAGCGCCGCGAAGGACCCGCCGATGGCCAGGGCAAGCACCGTATTCGTGCCGATGCCCATGCCGGCATACTCAGCAGCCCCCGGCGAGAGCCCCACCGCCCGGATGCGGAACCCGAGCCCCGTGCGCCATAACAGTAGGTACAAGACGAGGGCGGCCAGAAGCGCGATCAGTATTCCGAAGTTCGCCCGTCCGAGGCTGAGCCCGAGCAGCGGTAAGCGTGCCCCGTACGGGATCGACTCTGTGCCGGGGATCGGTCCGCTCTGCCGCAGCGGATGCTGGGCCAGATAGTACGCCAGGTTGATGCCTATGAAGTTCAGCATGATCGTGGTGATCACCTCGTGCGCCCCGAAGTATGCCTTCAGGAAACCAGGGATCGAACCCCACATAAAGCCCGTTACCAGGCACCCCGCAAGCGCCAGTGGTATAGCCACGAGGCCCAATCCGCCGAGTGATACTCCGAGCCAGGCGGCCGTGATGGCCCCGATGTAAAGTTGTCCCTCTCCCCCAATGTTGAACAGTCCGGCCCGGAACGCCACAGCCACCGCGAGGCCCGTGAAGATCAGGGGCGTCGTGTACACCAGCGTCCGTCCAAAGTCCTCCGCCGACCCGAAAGCCCCCTCGATAAGGGCCAGATAGGCCGCCAGCGGGTTGTTGCCTGTAATCAGCACGATCACCGCCCCAATAACAAACGAGAGCAGTATGGCGATAATCGGGAAAACCAGCGCCCCGCCGATCCCGATACCTATCTGGAGCAACCTCGACTGGAGCGGAGTTCCCTGCTCCTGGCGCTCCTCGCTCACGCGCTCTTCTCCGCGCCGCGCCCGGCCATCAGGAGGCCGATCTCCTCGTCGGTCGCGTCGGGGCCGAGCTCGCCAGCTATCCGTCCTGCGTACATCACCAGGATGCGGTCGGAGAGGGAGCGTATCTCTTCGAGCTCGAGCGAGATCAGGAGTATCGCCTTACTCTCCGAACGCTGCTCCAGCAGCCTGCGATGTATGAACTCGATGGCGCCCACGTCCACGCCGCGCGTCGGCTGGGCAGCGATGATGACGCCAGGGTCGCCGGAAAGCTCACGTGCCAGAATAGCCTTCTGCTGGTTGCCGCCGGAGAGAGATCCGGCGCGGGCGTCGGGGTCTGCGGGGCGCACGTCGTAGGCCCGCAGGTTCTCGGCGGCGCGGCGGCGCATGACCTTGGGGAAGATCCAACCGAACCGCGAGAAGGGCCGCTCGTCGTAGGTCTTGAGCGCGTTGTTCTCGTACAGCGAGAAGTCCTGCACGAGCCCCTTGCTCCCCCGGTCCTCCGGCACGTAGGCGAGCCCCCGTTGCTGCCTGGCATCCGCGCCCCACGAGGTCACATCCTCCCCATCGAGACGAACATGACCACTCTCCACGCGGCGTACCCCGGCCAGCGCTTCGGCCAGTTCTGTCTGGCCGTTGCCATCTAGGCCCGCGATGCCGAGTATCTCCCCGCCGCGCACCTCGAAGCTTACCCCGTCCACCGCCGTCACGCCCGTGTTCGCGTGGACGACCAGGTTCTCGGCGGCGAGTCGCGGCTCCCCGACCTTCACGTCCGTCTTCTCGACCCGCAGAAGAACGTCGCGGCCGACCATCAGGCGGGCCAGCGCGCCCTCGTCCGTGCTTGAGGCGTCAACGGTACCAACGACCTTGCCGTCCCGGATGATGGTGATACGGTCGCCGACCCCGATCAACTCCCCCAACTTGTGGGTTATGAGGATTATGGAGAGGCCGTCTCCCACAAGCTCCTTGAGAGTGCCGAACAGGTCCTCCGTCTCCTGCGGCGTGAGCACGGCCGTCGGTTCGTCGAGGACCAGGATGCGGGCCTCGCGGTAGAGGGCTTTAAGGATCTCCACGCGCTGCTGCACGCCCACGGAGAGGTTAGCCACCCGCGCCCTCGGGTCCACGTGGAGGCCGTACCTTTCGGACAGTTCCTCGGTTGCCCTCACCGCTCCGTCGAGGTCCAGGGAGAAACCTTTGCGGGGCTCGGCTCCGAGCACGATGTTCTCGGCCACGGTGAGGCGCGGGATGAGGGTGAAGTGCTGGTGGACCATCCCGATGCCGCGGGAGACGGCGTCCTTCGGGTCCCGGATCTCCGCCCGCTCTCCGTCTACGAAGACCTCGCCCTCGTCCGGCGAGTAGAGGCCGTAGAGGATCTTCATCAGGGTGGACTTGCCCGCGCCGTTCTCGCCGAGGAGGCCGTGGATCTCCCCTCGCCGCAGTTCGATGGAGATGTGGTCGTTGGCCGTGACCTCCCCGAACCGCTTGGTCACGCCCCGCATTTCGAGGACGACCGGGGCGGTTGCCCCGGCCACGCCCGTTCCGGCTTCGCTCTCCGCCAAAGGACTCCTCCGGTCCCTACTCTACGGCTTGTCCGGAACCTTGATGTCGCCGTTTATGATCCCCTTGTTGGCCTTGTCCACCGCGTCCTTGACTTTCTGGGGAACGTCCTTGTCGAAACGACCGAACGGGGCGAGCGAGATACCCCCCTCCTTCAGGCCGCGGTCCACAGTGGTACCCCTGGGTTGTCCACCCTTTTCGACATCTTTTATGGTCTGGTAGACGGCGTTGTCCACCCGCTTGACCACGGAGGTAAGTATGGGCGCATCCGGGAACTGCTTGGCCTGGTCGAAGTCCACTCCGATGGCGAAGATGTCCTCCTGCTCCGCCGCCTCGAATAGGCCGGCGCCGGTGTTGCCCGCCGCATGATAGATGATATCGGCACCCTGGCTGATCTGCCGTAGCGAGATCTCCTTGCCTCGTGCCGGATCGACAAACGCCTCGGGCGTGGAGCCAGTGTATTGCACGACCACCTTGCAGTCAGGACATACCGACTTGACCCCAGCCTCGTACCCGGCCTGAAACTTCTCGATCAAGGGTCCCGTCTGACCGCCCAGGAAGCCGACCACCTTGTCGTCAGAGGAGGTGTACTCGGTGTCCTCCTGGGTCATCAGGCCGGCCACGATCCCTGCCAGATAGCTGCCCTCCTGCTCCCGGAACACGAGATCTATGGTGTTCGGGGTATCGACCACGGAGTCGACGATGGCAAACTGGGTGTCGGGGAACTGCCGGGAGACCTCGGTAAGGTCGTCGGTCATCAAGAAGCCCACGGCGATCACGGGGTCGTACCCGGATTCGGCGAGCTGGGTGAGGTTGTCCGTGTAGTCCGTCGGAGCGGTGGACTCCAGGTACTCGCCCTTAACATCGAACTCCTTCTCGGCCCGCTTCATGCCCTTGTAGGCCGAGTCGTTGAAGCCCTTGTCCCCCAGGCCACCCACGTCGAGCACCAGGCCCGGCCGGGCTTTGGCTTCCCCACCGCCACCGCCCTGGCCACCGTCAGAGCCCCCGCAGCCGGCTATCACCGCGGCGACGGCCATCGTACAGAAAATCAAACCCAACCTGACGCGCATGGAACCTCCTCCGGCCGCTCTGTATCCCTCCAGGCGGCCACCCTCCGTGGTCTTTTCGCGCATCATATAGAGTCAAGCCGACCAACGCAAAGGAGATGTTGTGGCCCAACCAGGCGAGTCCCAGAACCACGATCTCGAACGTGAGCTGCCGTGGCTCCGGGAGTTCACCCCGGCCACGCAGGCCGCCGGCGCCGCGCTCCCGTCTCTGAGCGGAGAGCGCCTGCTCGTGGTCTGCCATCTCGACCTCAAGATGATCCCCCACTTCGCCGCCCTCTTGGAGGCTGGCGCCGAAGTCTGGGCCTGCGCCGCCAACCCGGCAACCACCCGCGACGCCGTCGCAGAGTACCTGGAGGACATCGGCGTACGGGTTCCTGCCCGTAAGGACGACCCGCCTGAACTCCACGCCGCCCACCTCGAAGCCGCCATCGAAGCCGGACCTACCCTGCTCTCCGAGATGGGCGCGGACGCAACCGATGCCACGGAAGGAAAACTGCAGGGCGTGCGCGGCGGCATCGAGGCCACCGGGACCGGGATAGGACGCATCTCCGCCCTGGACCTTGCGTACCCGATCTTCGACTGGGACGGCGTCCCGATCAAACAGGGCCTCCACAACCGTCACCTGGTCGGCCTGATGGCGATGAATACTTTCCTGAACGTCGCCGCTCTCTCCCTCTATGGCAGAACGGTGTTCGTCGTGGGCTACGGCCCGGTCGGGCGCGGCGTTGCCGACGCCGCCCGCGCCTTCGGCGCAGCGGTCGAGGTGTGCGACCCCGACCCAGCGGTCCGACTCGCCGCCGCCCACCTCGGTTTCCCGGTCTCCACCCTGGAGGGAGGTTTCACCCGTGCCAGCGTAGTCTTCACCGCCACCGGTCGCGACGGGGCCGTGCCGTTCGACGTTCTTCGTGCGAACGTCAGGGAAGGCGCGTTTCTGGCAAACCTTGGACACACCTCGGGCGAACTACCCGCCCCGGAGTTACGGGAGCGCGTGACCGGCAATCCTCGCCCGTTCATCGAGCGATGTGAAGTAGACGGCAAGACCGTCTACCTGCTGGCGGGCGGCTCGATGTTCAACCTGGTCGCCGGCCCTGGAGACCCATACGATACGTTCGACCTCGTCACCGCCCTGATGCTCGAAGCTACCGGTTTCCTGGCAACGGAGGGAACGGATTATCCGCCGGGGGTACATCCACTGCCCAAAAAGGTTCAGGACCGCGCCGCCCGCCGTTATCTTCCTGATGCCTGAAGCCTACTGGAGCAGCCGCTTCAGTCCTTCTTCCAGGTATTCGGAGGTGACGGCACCTTCTGGGGAGTAGGCCACGGCCTCCTTGCAGAGGTGGTAGAGGGAGAGGGTTCGGGTGGGAGAGAGGCGTCGGGTTCCGGCCTGATCCAGGACCGTCCGCATCAACTCCAGGGCTACCTCGGCCTCGGTTTTGGGCTGGTTCACCGGGTACCTTCCTTTCCCGCCTCGAACACCGGATATTGTACCGGTGCGCTCCGGCGCTATGGTAAACTCGAACTCGTCTTGGTGCGCGACAGAGCCAGATCCCAGCCCCGTCTCCCCGGTGGAAAGCGTATCCGTGGCGGGGGTTGAGCGGGCGTACACCGAGTGCCCTGTCTGTCGCCACGTTTTCCGGGCTACCTACGCCGGACCATACGTCACCGTAGGACGCGAACCCGATCTGTGTCCCAGGTTCAGGGGACGCCAGTCTGACGGGTCGCGCCTGATCCAGAGCGGCATAACTATGTGCCCCTCGTGCTCCTTCGCCGCCGGGGGAAGATTCGACGGCCTCGACCTCACGTTCGACGAGCGGCTGGACATCGAGGAGCGTCTACGGGAGGACGGCCTCCTCCGCGTGTTTCGGGAGAGCCCGCCGCCCTGGCTCGGCTTCCACGCCGCCGAGGTCTGCGGGAAGGGGCGGGATCTCGGGGCGCGCGAACTCGGGGACCTGTGCCTCCGAGCCTCGTGGGTGTGCCGCAAGGAGGGAGAACGGCCTTTCGAGAGCACCTTCCAGCTCCGGGCCGTCCGGCACTTCATCCGCGCCCTGGAGCGGGATGGGCTCCAGGGACGCGAGCTCTCCGTCACCGCCTATCTGGTCGGCGAGCTGAACCGGCGGCTCGGCAACCACCGCGAGGCGCTCAACTGGTACGTCAACGCCGAGCGCACGCTTGACGAAGATCCAGGGATCGCCTGGCTGGAACGCCTGATCCGCACCCAGAAAGAGATGGCGAAAGAACAGGCGGCGTAAGGGTATCCAAATGGCCTTTCACGCAACGAAGCCGGCCAGACATGCCCTAATCTATGGTCTTGTCCACTATCTGGTCTCCGGCTTTCTCGTCCGGGACCCAGTAGGAGATACCGCCGATGTACTGCGGGGTTCCCGGGTACATCTCGACGGGGTCGCCCCTGCCCCAGACCATGTACTGCGTGCCGAAGCGGGCGGCCTGAAGCGGGTTCATGTTGGTCTCGATATTGCTCCAGGCGGCGTGGATCGTGGCCGGCAGCCGGGGCCAGTTGAGCGGTGAGATCGCCTCCCGCGCCAGCGCGGAGATGAACCGCTGCTGGCGTCCGATGCGCCCGATGTCCGCCTGGGGACCACCCCTGTAACGAACGTACGCCAGCGCCTGCCCGCCGTTCAGCTCCTGCTTGCCCGGCTTGATGGAGAACTTGCGGCCCTCGATGCCGAGTTTTATGGGCTGGCGCACGTCTATGGTGATGCCGCCCATGGCGTTGACCACGTCCTCGACCCCGGTGAACTTTACGACGGCGTAGTCGTCTATGGGGACGCCTGTCAGGTTGTCCAGCGTCTCCACCGTGAGGTCCGGGCCGCCGTAGGCGTAGGCGGCGTTGAGCTTGTCCTTGCCGACGCCCGGTATCTTCACGAGCGTGTCGCGCGGGACGGAGAGCATCCCGCCGGTGGAACGCGCGATCAGGATGGTGTCCGAGCGCGACACCTCGTCAGCCCGCGCGTCGCTCCCGAGCAGTACCACCCGCTGCGAACCCAGCGGAACCAGCAAATACGCCAGCGCGACGAGCACGAGCGCGAGCACGGCCACGAGCAGGATGCGGCCGTAACGGACCCTGCGTCTCCGCCCGGAGTCACCGGGCCGTCCCGGCTTCTCCCTGAAACCACCGCTTCTGTAAACCTTCATGCCCATCGCCTATAGGGTAATCCATAAGCAGGAAGTGTGTCGGCGCGGCTTGAGATCCCGCTAACCTTCTCGTCCTTGGACGGGGCCTTCGATATCACCATCGGATTCCACGCTTGACCGGCGTGGGCGTGCCACGTACCGTGCCGGGAGCACGGATCACCGAACGGGGTGGAGCATGGATCGCAGGGAAATCATGGAGACCAAACGCCTGATCCTGCGTCCTCCTTCCCTGGAAGACTTCGAGGCTCTGCACCGGATCTTCTCCGACCCCATCACCATGAGCTTCTGGCCCGCGCCGTTTACGGAAGAAGATACGCGGCGTTGGATCTCCCGCAGCACCCAAGATCATGAGGAGACAGGCTTCGGACGCCAACCCGTCATCTTGAAGTTTTCCGGCGAAATCATAGGCGACTGCGGCATCATGCTCGCGGAGATTGCAGGCGAACCCGAACACGACCTGGGCTACATCATCCATCACCCGTTCTGGGGCAACGGCTACGCGATCGAGGCGGCGGGGGCGTTGAAACGCCGTGCTGTCGAGCAGCTCGGCATCCGGCGGCTCGTGGCGAACATGCCCACAGACCATGCGGCTTCGATCCGGGTGGCGGAGAAGCTCGGGATGCGCCGGGAAAAGACCTTCCGCAACGAGAGAAACCGGAACATCGAAACGCACCTGTACGCCTTCGAGGTGGAACCAGGACGATGAACCCTGATGCGGCGGCAGCGGCTAGCTTCGGGCCAGGTACACGCCGCCGAGAAGGATGATACCGCCAACTACCTTCTCGATCCCGAATCCTTCTCCAAGTAGCAGGATGCTGGCGATGACACCGGTCAGCGTGATCAGATACTGGTACACGAGCACCCTGTTCGCCCCGATGCTGGATATCCCCCGCTGCCACGCCGCGAACCCGAAGGCCGCCACGAGCACCGTGGAGTAGAGAGCGGCCACCCAAGCACCGCCACCAACTTCAGCCCATTCCACCCTTGGGAAGAGCGGCGCCGCCAGAACAGCCGCCGCCAGACCACCGAAGAGCATGGTGTAGGCGGCGACGGTAAGCGGTGGATGGCGCCGCAGGAGCGGCAGCGAGAAGACGGCGTAGCTGCTCCAGCACACTGTCGCGCCGACGACCAGCAAATCTCCCGAGAGGCTCGTGCCGTCCGCCCCGAGCCCGCCGTATACGATTACGCCAACCCCGAAGATGGCGAGCGCCACCCCGAGTATGCCCCTTCGCGTGGGATGTTCCAGGCCGAGGGCTGAACCCAGGATCATGCCCCACACTGGCACTGCGGCGTAGATGAGGGCCGTGGTCGAGGCGGTGGTCTGGCTGACGCCGAGCGTGAAGAAGGTATTGTTCATACCCACGCCCACGACCCCGACCCCGATCATGGTGAGGAGATCCCGCCTCCCCACCCCGCCAGCGACCCCAAACATCCACGCCACGCCCAGCGCCAACAGCCCGGCCGCCGTGAACCTTAGCGCTACGAAAGGCAGCGGTGGGATCTCCGCCACCGCCGCCTTCACGGCAACCGGGTTGGTCCCGAGCAGTAGGACCGCCAGGAGCAGCGATACCTCGACCCAGAGCGACTTCTCCTGCTTGCCATCCATGCCCCGCATCGTAACGCGGATACAGGATGTGAGAAGGGCCCGCGGGTGAGATCCAACGGCAATCTGCACTAGCTCGCCGGGGTGAGCGTTGCCTCGTAGACTATGTCCTTGACCGTCTTGCCTTTGGTCTTGAGGGACAGGCTGACCTCTTCGTCGTCCTCGTCCAGGCTGACGATGCCGTCGAGTTCGAGGGGCTTGTCCGGCGAGATGGTGCCGCCCGTCTGCTTCCCGTCGTCGGCGGTGACGCTCGCCTTCGTGGTTCCTTCCCCAACCGAGATGGAGGCCCGTAACCGGTACGTGCCAGAGAGGTCTCCGTCGGTATCGATTATGTCGAGGCTGGGCTGGCCTTTCGCGGCGCTGGCGCTGCCGGAGCACGAGATCTTGTTCGTCGAGAGCAACCCCCCGCTCGATTCGCAACTTTGCTCTATGCCCGAAAGGGTTCCCGAGGAGCATCCCGCCAACGCGAGCGCGGCGCAGAGAACAGCTCCCTGTCTCACCTTGACGAGCCAGCCTGCCCTGGTGATGTTCGCATCAGCCCATTCTGGTTTCATTTCCCGCTCCTTCTCCCAAGATTGCCGTTGCCATCTTAGCTCCTCTCACGGCGATGGCCTTCGCTGGGGTCCTACGCGCTTCCGGCTGATGTGGCGGACCGTAAGGCCCCGCTCCCGCGCTCATTTAGCCGGTTGTTGCTATTCGCAGTTCGTGATGGAGGCTTCCGCGTTGTCCGTGAGACACTGGTCCGTGCCCGCGCCACCGTTGACGGTGTCGTTGCGGGTCACGCTGTCGCGGGAGTCGAGCGTGTCGGCGCCGCCGAGTCCGAGCAACTTGTCCGCGCCTTTGCCGCCGGTGATCCTGTTCGCGCCGTCAGAGCCGCTCAGGGTGTCGCCGGAGGCTGAGCCCGTGAGGTTCTCGATCTTGACCAGCGCCACGCCGGAGAGGGGGGTGCTCCCGATCCTCTGGGCGAAGCCACTCGAGAGCGAGGCTCCTATCGCGGTGGACGATCCGGCGAAGGAGGCGGTATCGTTGCCCGCCCCACCGTTCAGGGTGTCCTGTGGCGCTCACGAGGGTGTCGTTGCCGTCGCCGCCGAGCACGATATCGTTACCGCCGGCCGTTGATCTGGTCGTTGCCGCCGAGGCCGCAGATGGTGTCGTTGCCCGCGGTGCCGGAGAGCGTCTCACCTGAAGCCGTGCCCATTATGTCGCACTGGGGAGAGGCGGACGACCAGTCGGCGTTGCCCTCCCAGATGTCGTTGAAGGTGAGGCGGGTAATGTTCCTGTCGGCGACGCCCACGGTATAGAGCTCAAGCCTTCCGCTGCTGTTGTCGCGGTTACTCTCGAAGAGGACCCTGGCGCCGTCCGGGGAGAAGACCGGGCGCTGGTCGCCCGTGCCCTCGTCGTCTATGAGGTTGGTCTTGCCAGAGCCGTCGGCGTTCATCACCCAGATGTCCTTGCCTATGGTGTGCGGGCAGATCAGGGCCCCCGAGAAGGCTATCTTGGTTCCGTCCGGCGACCAGGAGGGCTCGCGGGCGGAGCCGTTATGGTAGTAGCCTGGGGAGTTCGGGCACTCCGGCAGGGAGTTCTCGGGGGTGAGGTTGGTCTGGGAGGATCCGTTGGCGTTCATGACGTAGATGCACGTGGCGCCGGCCCCGGCCCCTCCGGCGCATCCGACACGGGTGTAGGCGATCCTGCCGTCCAGCGAGTAAGCCGGGGCGCGCTCGGCGAATGTTGAGGTCTGCGTGAGGTTCCTCGCACCCGAACCGTCCGCGTTCATCTCCCAGATGTCGTCGTTGCGGATGAAGGCGATCCTGGTTCCGTCGGCGGAGAAGGTGGGATCCGCATCCGTGGATGAGCCGTCTGTGAGCGCATGCTTCCCCGAACCGTCGGCGTTCATGCTCCAGATGCCGCGCAGGAACTCGTATGCTATGCGCGATCCATCCGGCGAGTAGGTTGGATTGTCCTCGGCGTTGTAGTTGGTGGTGAGCTGGACCCTGCCCGTGCTGTCCGGGTTCATGGTCCATACGTCGCCGTTGTTGTAGAAAGCGATGCGGCCGTTGCTTCCGGCGTAGGTGGCTTCGGCGGGTTCAGTTCCCGCCGAGAACGCCAGCAACGCCGCCGTGATGAGGGCGGCCAGCAGCGCCGTCAGGGTCCTTGTCGGGCTGATCTTCGAGATCCTGTCTTCCATCATTGCGGTCCTTTCTTCGGGGTGTCTCGACGGAGTCCAGTCTGCGGCGAAGCCAGGGAACGGACCATCCACACCTCCCCCACGCTTGTATGCGAGGGCGCGGTGTGGGGGCGGCGTGGGGGTGAGCACGCTCTTGCCGGCAAAAAGGAGGCCGGGATCGGCAACGACCCCGGCCCGTGAACGCCCTGTCCGAATCTATTGCGGGCAGGTGTTGGCGGTGAAGGCGTAGTTTTCGTCGTAGACCCCGGCGCAGGCGCTCACGCCGCTTGCGGGTCCGCCCTGGAGTCGGGAGGCCCCGATCTTGACGTTGGCCCCGCCCGTGGCGTTGACGGTATTGGCCGCGCCCCGGATGACGGAGTTGTCGATCCTCACGTCGTCGTACTTCCCGATGCCGGGCTCGACGGCCCGGATGCCGATGCTCGCGCCGCCATCGGCCTCTATCCTGCTGCTGGAGATCTCCGAATCGACATCGCTGTTGTAGATACCGGTGTTGTTCGCGCCGCCCGAGACGGAGACCTTGAAGTTCTGCCACGTGTGGAGGTCGAAGCCTCCGACCCCGTCCCTGGTGTGGACGCCGTAGTTGTTGCCGCCGCCGGAGATGTTGACCCTCACGTCCGTCGCCCGGACGTCGTAGTCGAAGGTCGTTATCCCGTAATGGTCGCCACTGCCCTCGGAGATCGAGACCCCCACGTCAGAGAGGGTAACGGTGTCGTGGCCGCCGACGCCGTCCGTGTTCTCGATCCCGCGCTTCTCGCCACCAGCCCCGGAGAGGAAGATGTCCGTGTCCTCTATCTTGACGGTGGAGTTGTAGTTCTGGATGCCCGTTTTCTTGCCGGCTGCACCCGTCGCCTGGACGGTCGTCTCGGACATGGTGGGCGATGCCGAGGCGTTGACGATGCCGCGGCTGCCGAGCGTTCCGCCCGAGGCCCGCGCCGTGACGTGCGTGATGACGGGGGAGGCGTAGTCGTTGCGGATGGCCGTGGCGTAGTCGCCGCCTCCGGTTTCCTCCACCGTGAGGTAGCGAAGCCCGGCGTTGCTTGCACCCGTGAGGGTATTGTGGTCGGAGCCTGCCGGTCCCGAAGAGGTGATCCTGGTAACCTGCTCCCCTGACCCCTCGATGTCCACGTAGGGCTTCATGTTCAACGTCGCTGTCCCCAGGTCGTAGACGCCCGGCTCCACTTTCAGGAGGTAGGCGTTGGATGCGGAGGTGTTGGTTATGCCGGAGAGCGCGTTCCTCAAGGCCGTTCCGTTCTCCGCCGGGCTGCCCACCGGACCTACCACCACCGTGCGCTGGTAGGCGCGGGCGAAGTCCGATGGCGCCTTGCCGCCGAGGGCATCGGCGTTCTGGGCGTTGACGGCAGAATCCGCCTGGTCGGCGTGGGCGGCGTTCTGGGCCTTGCCGTTCACCGCCAGGAAGTCCGACGCGCTCTTGTCGTCCAGCTCATCGGCGTTGAGGTTGTCGACCCTGACCTGCGAATCTACCTTCATGGGGGCGACGGTCTTGTCAGCCGGTGGGGTGGTGGCCTGTCCGACCCGGAGATCCAGGGCCGTGCCCGTGCCGTTGTTGTCCACCATCAGCATCGCGCTGGAGACGCTGCCGAATAGCTTGCTCACGGCATCCACGGTGTTCGACTTGCCGAGGTTGAAGGTGGCGCCCACACCAGTGCCCGCTAGGGCGGTGGTGGCCACCCCGAACACCACGGCAAGCATCACCGCGAAACCCGTGGCGAGGGCCGTTCCGCGCGCGATCCTCAACGTACCCCGGACGATTTCCCTGAACATGGTGCCTCCTTTTCCGTTCTGGTTTCTGGAACGTGTGCAGTGTGCCGCCCGTCGCCTCTAGACCCCATCCACACAACCCCCACTCTCAGGAAGTGTGGCTAGAGCGTGGGGGCAGCGTGGC
>Ga0081539_10000901_pt1 | contig 56508 bp, 46 predicted proteins | sample TabmetS4T2R2_FD_71023 | JGI IMG/M metagenome (GOLD analysis project Ga0081539, IMG submission 71023) | Tabebuia heterophylla rhizosphere microbial communities from the University of Puerto Rico - S4T2R2 | ecosystem: Host-associated > Plants > Roots > Rhizosphere ...
GCCGGTGAGACCGTCGGCAGCTACCCCATCAGCGCGACCTTGTCGCCGGCGGGGGTGCTCGGCAACTACGACATCACCTACAACACGGCGAGCTTCGACATCGCGAAGAAGACCGTGACCGGCACCTTTACGGCGCAGAACAAGGAGTACGACGGTGGCACGTCAGCAGTCGTGCTCACACGTAGCGTGTCGGACACGGTGAATGGCGACTCGCTCGACCTCACCGGCGGCACGGCGGCATTCAGCAGCAAGAATGTGGGTGCCAACAAGACGGTCACGTTGACCGGGGCCACGCTCACCGGCGCCGATGCTGCCAACTACACGTTGACGAGCGTGAGCACGGCGACCGCCAACATAACTGCGCGGACGCTCAACGTATCGGCAACCGGCATCAACCGCGGTTACAACGGCACGACCGCAGCGACGGTAACGCTGAAAGATGACCGAGTCGAAGGCGATGTTGTCTCTATCGGCTACGTCGCCAACTTCGCCGACAAGAACGTCGGCAGCAACAAGACAGTCACCGTGAGCAGCATCACGCTCTCCGGCATCGACGCCGGAAACTACATTTCGAACAGCGGCACAACTGCCAGTGCCGCCATCACCCCGCGAACACTCGTGGTGAGCGCAACGGCCGCCAACAAAGTCTACGACGGCAACACGACCGCCACGGTGACGTTGTCCGATGACCGCGTAACCAACGACGTGCTGACGCTCAGCTACGCCAGCGCCGCTTTCTCCGACAAGAACGCTGGCAGCGGCAAGACCGTGACGGTGAATGGGATCGCTGTGGCCGGTGTCGATGCGGCGAATTACACTGCGAACACAACCGCGACGACGACAGCCACGATCACGGCACGCCCGATTACCGTGGTGGCCGAGCCGAAAAACAAGCAGTTCGGCGCGGGCGATCCTGCACTGACGTATCACCTGGGCAGCGGCGCGCTCGCGTCGGGCGATTCCTTCGTCGGATCGCTGACGCGCGATGCCGGCGAGGCGGTTGGCACTTACGCAATCAAGGTCGGCACTCTGACGGCCGGGGGCAACTACCAGCAGACGTACATGGGGGCCAACCTGGTGATCGGCGCCTGGGCGGCACAGGGCTTCTATTCACCGGTTGCAGCCAACAGCTCGTTGGTGCTCGCGCCAGGCGCACCGGTGCCGTCGGCGACGTCAACGACGGTGTGGAACACGTCGAAGGGCGGATCGACGATTCCGTTGAAGTTCGACATCTTCGTGAACGGAACGGGCGCCGCTGAGAGCACGAATGTTGCGGATGTGAAGGGGTTCGTTGCGCAGCAGCTCCTGTCGTGCTCCGGAGCCAACGATGACCAGCTCGATTACACGGACACCACGACGATTGGATCATCTCTTTTCTATGACGGCGAGCAGATGCACCAGAACTGGAAGACGCCTGCGGTCGCCAGGGACACCTGCTATCGGGTGACGGTGACCCTGCAGGACTCGACGACGATTCATACGTTCGTGAAACTGAGAAAGTAAGCCCGGCGGTCGACAGATCGTCACGTCTGACTTCACTCTGGCATTTGGCTCAGCGGCGGGTTCGCAGCTCCCGAACCCGCCGCAACGAATTTCTTCACCCAGTCGAACGAACTCGACACGGCTTTCCACGAACGGAAAGTGCCCCACCCCTGGCGACGCATGCAGCCTGGCATTGGTCGCGTATATCGCCAGCCAATCCGTGTGCGGTCGGTACGCATCTCGATCGCCGACGACCAGCAGCAGGCGACAGTCAATCGCATCGACCGGGTGCGCGACGTCATAGGCGGGGAGCTCGCGACCAAACGCGGCGTTGTACGCGTCGGTGCTGAAGGTCAGCGATTCGAACAACCGCCAATGCTTATCGTTGCCAGCGACCAGTGCCGCCCATGCCGCGCGAAAGACCTTCCGAACCTCGTCGTCCGATGAGCACGGGCGCGTTGGCGCGCGAACTGGCCCGGCGGACGAGGCGACGAAAATCAGATGCGAGACGGATCGCGGCCAGCGCCAGACGTAGTCAGTCGGCAGATCGCCGCAAATCACCCACCAGCCCACCCAACCCGGACGTTCCTCGCTTTTAATCGCCCACAAGGACACGTACGGAGCCGCGTGCCAGGTAGGCCATTCACCAACCCGGCCATGAGTAACGCCTTCAGCCTCGAGGTAATCCACTACCTCCGCGCGCCGCTCGCTGCACCATTGTTCCTCGGTGACGGGGCCCTCGTAATCAGACGCGGAACGTCAGTCGTAGGCGGCCACGGCCAGGTCGCACGCACGTTGACCGACCCTGGGAATCAATCCATCACGGTTGTCGAGCAGTTCCTCTTTGGAGACAGGCACGTAATCTATGGGCGCGCGGCTTCCATCGTGATGATGGTTTCGTATAAACCGACGACCACAATCGTCAGCGGGTCCCCCGATGGATCCGCATCCGGCGGTTGCTCCATGCACCAGTCATGAAATGCCGTGACTCGACGAACGAGCTCTGGGGAATCGCCTGGTTGGCCCTGCTGCGACAGCCAATGGACGAACTCGATCATGACTGCGTACGGGAGTGCCGGATCTGTCGGCGAAACAGCAGCCAGAAGATCTGGAAAGCGCCGGTACAGTTCGCGACCCAGCATACGCGGTACGTCAGTCGATTCTGCTGGTGACCCGCCTACGCGCGTTCACTTCGCCCCGCGCTTCGGCGAGGCAGGTCGTGCGACGCGTACTCGCAAAAGACGGCATCGAGGGTCTCGATATCGTCGCTCGGTCCATCTGGAGGCGGAAACGGCGTTCGAAACGTAAACGCATGCGGCGTGGGCCCGTGTTCCTTCAGATACTGCAACCGCTCGCGCGCCTCCAGCACGGTGGGGATGTGTCTCGCCGGGATCCACCAGAGCGCCAGAATCGGCCCGTCGATCGGCTCGAACCACTGTTCGCGGTTCCGAAGCGTCCCGACGTGATGGCTCTTGTACACGAACTGCCGCAGCGACTCGAGTGTCTCCCACACCGACATGTTGATGGCCATGAGGTCGTCGTCCGGATACGGCCGGATCGCTGTCGCATCGCCGTCGTCGGTTTGCAGGCGCCACACGAATCCCGGGCTCTGGTCAGCGATAGCGTTGACGGGTTCAAGGCGCGCGCGAAAACCCTCCATGGTCGGAGAGTCGATCGGCGCCCGGAACCGGCCAATGTTGACCTGGGCGAGGTGGTAACGAGTCACCGTCTTCTTCCCTTGAACGAGAGGGCCGCCTGAAGGCGGCCCCTACGAAACTTCGCGCCGGCGTCTACGGGCTGATCCCCTCCGCAACTGAATCCTGGCCCAGGCCTGAATCCTGGGCCCGCAACCACCAACCACGAACCACCATCCACCAACTAGCCAATGGCCATCAGATCGAACTGCTCGTGGTGCAGCTGCGTGTCGGGACGCACGGCGATGTCGCGGCCGAGGGCCTGCTTCAGGTCCTTGAACACGGCCCGCTCCTCTTCGCGCAGCGCGCGCGCGATGTCGGGATTGACCCGCAGCACCAGGCTCTGACCATTGAGGTCGGCGCTGATCTTCTTCACCTCGGCGAGGATCTCGTAACAGATCGTCGAGCTCGACTTGATGACCGAGCTGCCGGCGCAGTACGGGCACGGTTCCGTGAGCACGCGCTCGAGGCTCTGCTTCACCCGCTTGCGCGTGATAATGACCAGGCCGAAGTCGGACACCTGCAGCGCTTTCGACGGCGCGCGATCCTTGCGCAGCTCCTGCTCCACCGTCTGGAAGACCTTCTGCCGGTTCTTCTTCTCCTCCATGTCGATGAAGTCGAGCACGATGATTCCGCCGAGATCGCGCAGCCGGATCTGGCGGATGATCTCCTTCACCGCCTCGAGGTTCGTCTTGAGGATCGTGTCCTCGAGACGGCCGGCAGTCTTCTTTCCGACGTAGCGACCCGTGTTCACGTCGATCGCCACGAGCGCTTCGGTCTGGTTGATGACGATCGAGCCGCCCGACTTGAGCCACACCTTGCTGCGCAGCGCGCGATCGATCTCCGGCTGGACGCCGTACTCCTCGAAGATCGGATACTCCTTCTCGTACAGCTTCACCTTCGGCGCCAGCGACGGCATGATCCGCTCGACCAGCTCCAGCACGCGGCGGTATTCCTGGTCGTTGTCGATGCGGATCGACGTGTAGTCGTCGGTCAGCAGATCGCGCAGCAGCTTGGCGACCAGGCTCTGCTCGCGATAGACGACGGCGGGAGCGCGCGACGTTTCGGCCTTCTGCCGGATCTCGGTCCAGACGCGGTGGAAGTATTTGAGGTCCGAGATGATGTCGTCTTTGGGGCGGCCGGCTGCCGCCGTGCGGATGATGACCCCGCCGCTGAAACCGGTCTGCTCGCGGAACTCGCGCACGATGCCGCGCAGGCGGCCGCGCTCGTCGCGAGATTCGATCTTGCGTGACACGCCGACGTGGTCCACGGTCGGCATGAACACCAGGAAGCGACCGGGCATCGTCGCGTGCGAGGTGAGCCGCGCACCTTTGGTGCCGAGCGGCTCCTTCGCCACTTGGACGATGATCTCCTGACCTTCCTTCAGGAGCTCTTCAATCTTGGGCTCGGGGCCGCGGTCGCGATCGCTGCGCCCATACGCGCGCCGCTCGCCGCTGTCCACGACGCGCCGGATGCCGCTCGCCGTGTCGGGACGATCGGTGCCGGGACGGTGAATTCCGCTATCGTTCGCGCTGCTCGGCGCGCGCTCGCCGTTACTGATTACGGCCTGATGAATGCCGGACGCAGGACGAAGGTCCTCGTCGGCGTCGAGCTCGTCGAAGCTGGCGACGACGTCGGAAACGTACAGGAAACCGTCGCGTTCGAGACCGAGGTCAACGAACGCCGACTGCATGCCGGGCAGCACTTTCGAGACCCGACCCTTGTACAAATTGCCAACGACCCCGCGCTGCCGCTCGCGTTCGATGAAAATCTCGGCGACCTGATCGTCCTCGAGGATCGCGACCCGTGTTTCGTGGGCGCTCGAGGAGATGATCATCTCCTTGGTCATGCCCGTCACTCCCGAGAGGTCCAACGAGCGGCACGCGTACCTCGCCATTGGCCTGCGCCGCCGAAGCGGCCAGAGCAATCCCGAGCAACGCGAGCACGCGGCGCAGGATGACGGCGAGGATGAGCGGCATCAAGTGGACCCTGAATCGCTTGGTCTTCGGCCTACGGCCTTCAGGCATCGGTCCTGGAAAGGCCGAAGGCCGAAGGCTGAAGACCGAAGGCCGCTAGTTTGTAAATCGTCGCATCCGCACGTTGAGGATCAGGCCGAACCCCGCCAGCGTGGCAATCATGGAGGAGCCGCCGTAGCTCATGAGCGGAAGCGTCAGACCCTTGACCGGCGCCAGGCCGGCCGCCATGGTGACGTTGTATATCACCTGGAACGTGAAACTGGCCAATACTCCCAAAACCAGATAGGCGCCCAATCGGTCCTTGGCAAGCCTCGCCGATTCGAGCGAGCGCAAGATCACGAATAGATACAACCCGAGCGCCGTCAGCACGCCCGCGAACCCGTGCTCCTCGGCGAGAACCGAGAACACGAAGTCGTTGTGCGCGACGGGAAGGAACCGCAGCTGACCCTGCGTGCCCTTCATGAACCCCTTTCCCCATAACCCGCCGGACCCCGTGGTAATGCGGGCCTGAATCTGCTGATACCCGGCACCCTTGGCATCCTGCTCCGGGTCCAGGAACGTGGAGATGCGTTCCTTCTGGTAGTCCTTCAACACGAACTTCCACGCAACCGGTGCCGCCAGCACCCCGACGAGGGCGAGGATCCCGAATATCCGCATCGGGACGCCGGCGACGTAGGTGACCGCCAGCAGGATCGGGAGCAGCGTCACCGCCGTCCCCAGATCCGGCTGTCGCATGATGATGAGCAGCGGGACGGCTGTGATCGCACCCGCAATCAACAGGTCGCCACGGGTCGGCGCGCCGCGCCGGCTCTCGCCGAAATACTTCGCGAGCACCAGCGCCACGGTCGCCTTGGCGAACTCCGATGGCTGCAGGTTGAACAGGCCGAGATCGATCCAGCGCCGCGACCCGCCGCGCACGGCGCCGAAGAAGAGCACATAGATCAGCAGCAGCAGCACGCCGACGTAGATGAAATGCGACTTGTCGCCGAGCGACCGGTAGTCGATCGACAAGCACACCACCAGCGCGATCAACCCGAGGATGATCCCGTAAATCTGCGTGTGATAAATCGACGTGCCGCCACCGGTCGCACTGTAGATCTGCCCCAGCCCGATGAAGGCGAGCGCAATCAGCGCCGCCAGCATGGCCCAGTCGATGTGAAACCAGAGACGTCGTTCGAGCATGGTCTTACCGCGGATCTGACAAGCTCCGCGCGACCGAGACGGACCGGACAAGGTCCGCGCGACCCGCGGCGGCAGCGGACGGCGATGCCACGGCGACCTTCGGCGCGTCGGCTACCTTCGGCGCCTCGGGGACCGGCGCCGGTGGTGCCGGCGGCAACTGTGGACGGCGTCCACCACCCGCCGAATCGGCGAAATCGATCCGCATCTGCTCGACGGTCGGCGGCGGTGGCAGCGGCTTTCCGTCCACTTTCGCGAAGTAGGTCTCGAGGATGTGATGCGCCACCGACGCGGCGTTGGGACCATGCATGCCGTGCTCGAGGAAGACAATCCCGGCGATGGTCGGCTTGTCGCGCGGCGCGAAGAACGCAAACCAGCCGTTGTCGCGCAGATCCTTGGTCGTCCGGGCCGCGGCGCGCCCCTGGTTGGAGATCACCTGCGACGTCCCGGTCTTGCCCGCGACGTCGTGCCCGGCGATACGCGCGCGACCGCCTGTGCCCGCAGCATTGACGACCATCCACATGCCGTCGCGAATCGCCTGCAGCTTATCGGGATCGATGTCGAAATGCGACTGCGGAGCGGGCGTCGGGATCGACTTCCAGCCGCGCCCTTCGTCCACCGCCTTCACCAGATGCGGCGTGACGCGCGTGCCGCCGTTGGCAACGGTCGCCATATAAACGGCCATCGAGACGGGCGTCACCGACACCGCACCCTGGCCGATGCCGACCGAGATCGTTTCACCGGCGAACCACTTCTTTTCCTTGGTGTGCAGTCGCTTCCACTCGGTCGACGGCACCAACCCGGTCACCTCGTTCGGAAGGTCGATGCCGCTCTTCACGCCCAGACCGAGCAGGGTCGCCCATTTGTTGATGCGATCGACGCCGAGCATGTTGGCCACGGTGTAGAAGTACACGTCGCACGACTGTTCGATCGCGTGCCGCAGATCGACGGAGCCGTGTCCGCCCTTTCTCCAGCATTTGAAGTAATGACCGTAGAACGACGCGCCGCCGCTGCAGTGCACCTTGAAGTCCGGCGTGATCACGCCCTCTTCGAGGCCGGCGAGACCAACCGCCATCTTGAACGTCGACCCCGGTGAGTAGCGGCCCTGAATCGCGCGGTTGTTGAGCGGACGCTGCTCGTCGGTGTTCAGCGAGGCCCACGACGCGCGATCGATCCCGGCGGCAAAGGCATTCGGGTCGAACGCCGGGCGGCTGGTGAACGCGAGCACTTCGCCGGTGTTCGGCTCGAGGATGACCGCAGCGCCGGCGTTGGTGAGCCCGCCGCGCCACACCGCATCGAAGGCGTCCTCGGTGGCTTTCTGCACGTCGTAGTCGATGGTCAGTTGCAGGCGCTTGCCCTCGGTGGGCCGCTGCTCGTCGAGCGTGCGAATCTCCCGACCGAGGCTGTTGACGACGACGACCTTGGCGCCATCGGCGCCCTGCAGATCGGCGTTGTAGATCTTCTCGACGCCCGACTGACCGACGATGTCGCCGCTCTTCAACCCCGTGGTCTGCGACACCTGTTGATCGGTCGCCTCGCCGACGTACCCGAACAGGTGCGCCGCCATCATCTCGGGATACTTGCGGGTGGGCACTTCGTCGATGCGCACATCGGGCAGCTCGAACTCCAGCCGTCGGGCACTGACGGCAGCCACCTGCGCCAGCGAGGCGTCCTCGACAACGACAATCGGCCGGTACGACGGTTCGCCACGATGGCGATCGACGATCTGCTTGACCTCGATCGGATCGAGGCCGGCGACCTGCGACAACACCTGCACGGTGTGATCGAGATTCTTCGTGTGTTCGCGGACGATCGAGATGGTGAAGGAGTGGCGGTTGTCGACCAGCACTTTGCCACTGCGGTCGAACAGCACGCCGCGTGGTGCCCGCAACGCCAGCGTGCGTTGATGGTTGTTCTCCGCCATCTCGGCGAACTTCTGATGCTGCACGATCTGCAGGACCCAGAAGCTGATGGCGAGCGCCGCAAACACGACGACGGCGCCGATCTGCAACGCGGCCAGCCGCGCGCCAATCCGACGTCGATCTTCTACTTGAGCCGTCATCTGACCCTTCGCCCCGCTCGTCGTCGCTCGATCATGCCCGGCGTCGCTTCGATGATCGCGAAGGCGATCATGCCGACGAGCGCGTTTCCCAACACCTGCCCGACCATCGCCTGCCAGGGCGACGGAAACGTCCGCAGCCCGAGCGCGACGTACAGGCCCATGAAGATGCCTGCGTGGACCGCCGTCGCCGCCACCAGCATCACCAGTCGCGGCAACGCCGCCGTGACGATGAACTGCTGGCCAATCACACCGACCAGAAAACCGACGATCGCCTTCGCCAACCCACCGATGCCGATCACGCCGCCGCTCGAGAGCGCATCCTGAATCAGTCCCGCCACGGTCCCCGACAGCATCCCGCTGACGGGCCCGGTGGTCAGGGCGACGTAGACGACGGCGACCAGCACCAAATCGACGGCAGCCGTACCACCAACGACGAAACGTGCGAGGGTGGTCTGCAGCGCCAAGGCCAGCGCAATCCCCACCAGGACTGCGGCCGCTTTCACCGTTCGTCGCCGCTCTCGTCCGGTTCCGGCGCAGGCGGCTCGTCGTGCGTCGTTTGCGTCGACGGTTCCACTTGCGGCGCGTCCGCGGGCGATGGTGTGCCTGGTTGGACGCCAGGTCGCGACGAATCGGTGGCCGCCGCCGGCGGCGTCAGCACCACGAGAACGGCTTCCAGCGACGAGAAATCCACCGCCGGCTTGATCACGATCATTCGCGAATCGCCGGTGCCGCCTCGTACAGATTCTATCTGACCGATGACCAGTCCTTTTGGATAAATCCCGTCGATACCAGAGGTTACCACCTGGTCGCCAGCCTTCACATCGGCACTGCTCGGCACGTAGTCCATCTGCAGCCGGTCGCTGCCGGTTCCGATCGCCACGCCTTGGGCGCGCGTCCGTTCAACCATCGCCCCCGCCGCAGCGTTGCTGTCGATCAGCAGCTGGACCTTGGCGGCACGAAGACTTGGCAAGATCACCCGGCCAACCACACCCGAAGCGGCGATGACGGCCATATCCTGGCGGACCCCGTCGTGACTGCCCTTGTCGATCGTGATCGTCCGGAACGCCGGGCTCGGGCCGCCACCGATCACCGTCGACTGCGTCACGTTGCCGGCGGTCAGCGACAGCGACAACGACCCGCGAAGGTCGAGCAGCTGCTGGAGCAGCCGCGTCTGGCTCGCCAGCGCGCGCTCCTGCTGCAGCGCCACGCGCATCTCGGTCACTTCGCGCGCGAGCTGCTGATTCTCACGACGGATCTGCTGCAGCGCAAAATAGTTGTTCCAGCTGTCCTGGACACCCGTGACCACGGAGGTCGCGGCGCGCTGCACTTCGGCAAACGCGCCGAACACGACCGCCTCCAGCATCGGCACGCCACGGCGCGTGTTCACCTGCGCGGAGATCAGGATGATGTGTCCCACGATCACCGCGAAGAACAGCCAGCCAGTGCGTTGCCGAATATCGAGAACGGCCATTTAATCGATGGAAATTTTCCGCAGCAGATTGAAATCCGAGAGCATCTTGCCCGCCCCGAGCACGACCGACGACAGCGGATCCTCGGCCATCGCCAGCGGCAATCCGGTTTCCTCGCGCAGTCGCTTGTCGAGATTCTTCAGCAGCGATCCACCGCCGGTCAGGACGATGCCGCGATCGACGATGTCCGCCGACAGCTCCGGCGGCGTGCGCTCGAGCGCCACGCGCACCGCGTCGACGATCACGTTGACGGTTTCCGCCAGCGCCTCGCGAATCTCCTCATCCGAGATGGTGATCGTCTTCGGCACGCCCTCGATCAGGTGCCGCCCCTTGATCTCCATCGTCAGTTTCTCTTCGAGCGGATACGCGGAGCCGACCTCGATCTTGATCTGCTCGGCCGTCCGCTCGCCGATGAGGAGGTTGTACGTCTTCTTGATGTACTGGATGATCGCTTCGTCCATCTCGTTGCCGGCCACGCGCACCGCCTTGCTGTAGACGATGCCCGCGAGCGAGATGACGGCGATGTCGGTCGTGCCACCGCCGATGTCGACGATCATGTTGCCCGAGGGCTCCGTGATCGGCATGCCGGCGCCGATCGCGGCGGCCATTGCTTCCTCGACGAGGTGCACTTCGCTCGCTTTCGCGCGATAGGCGCTGTCCTTCACCGCGCGTTTCTCCACCTGCGTAATCTCCGAGGGCACGCCAATGACGATGCGCGGCCGGACCCACACGTTGCGGTTGTGCGCCTTCTTGATGAAGTAGGTCAGCATCTTCTCGGTGACCTCGAAGTCGGCGATGACCCCGTCCTTCATCGGCTTGATGGCGACGATGTTGCCCGGCGTGCGGCCGAGCATCTCCTTCGCATCCTTGCCCACCGCTTCCACGCGCCCGTTGATCTTGTTGATGGCCACGATCGACGGTTCGTTGACCACGATCCCCTTGCCGCGGGCGTAGACACAGGTGTTGGCAGTGCCGAGGTCGATGGCGAGGTCACTCGAGAACAGCGAAAAGAACGAGCCGAGAGGCAAATCACCTACTCCTGCGCAATGTAGATACCGTCCTTGCCGACGGCCTTGACGCGATACATCGCCTTATCTGCCGCTCGTAATAGTTCTTCGGTCGATGTGGCGACGTCCGGCAGGGTCGCAACCCCAATGGACGCAGTCAAATGAACGGATAATCCGTCCGCCGCGAGGAACTGGAAGCTCGACAGGCGTTCGCGGATGCGGGCCGCGACTGCGGCGGCCCCGTCGGACCCCGTTTCCGGGAGTATGACGGAAAACTCGTCGCCGCCGAACCGGGCGACGACGTCGCTCTCACGAGCGCACCCGCGAATCACCGCCGCGGCCTCCCCCAGCGCCTTGCTGCCGGCCAGGTGCCCATAGTTATCGTTGACCTGCTTGAATCCGTCGAGGTCGACGAACAGCAGCGACAGCGGGCGGCCACTGCGCATCGAACGCTTGGTCTCCCGCCGAAGCATCTGGTGAAGATAGCGTGAGTTGTACAGACGAGTGAGGTCATCGGTGACCGACAGCGCCGCGGCACGTTCCAGGGCCAGCGCGTTGTCGAGAGCAATGGCCACCGGCTCGAGGATGTTCCGAACCGCGGCCAGCAGCGACGGCCCCGGCGACGGCGATGCGCTCGAAGGCTCGGGATCGAGGCCGACCAGGACGCCAATCGTGCGGTTTCGACAGGCGAGCGGAAACGCCAGCGCCGATCCGATTGCGGCGGAAGCCACGCGGCCGTCACGCTGCAGATCGCTGGCAAACAGGTCCGCGCCCTGGGCAATGACCCAGTTGGCGACCGACCATAAGGACGTACCCAACTCCGCGGTCAGTCCACGGTCCGCCAGGACCGACAAGTCCCCATCCACATCATGTGCGACAACAGCCCAGCAGGGAGCCGGCACCCACGTTTCGGCCTGCTGGACGAGCCACGACGCGATGCGCTGCGGCTGCATGCTGGCATTCGACTCGCGAACGGCGTCCATGAGCGCTTCCCGGCGGTCGAGACGGGCGCGGAGCGTCCGCATCCGCGTCTTCAGGCGCGCGGCAAGGTCGGAGCGCCGGGCACCGCCGGTGCCGATCATCACGTCAGGTTTGGTCGTGGTGGGAGTCACCGTTCGGTGGGGCGGGGACGGTGGCGAGACCGCTAAGTCCTTTCAGGTGTGGGAAATATACCACAGCCTTCGGTCTTCGGCCGTCGGTCTTCGGCCCTGACGACGTGCGGTCCTTCCCTTCGCGCGCGTGCGTAGCGTAGCATTGACGGTTCGGGACCGAAGGCCGTAGACCGAAGGCCGAAGGCCCGCTCGAGGAATTCATCCATGACCATGCTCGATCGGATGCGTCGCCACAAAGGTTGGCTCAAGTGGAGCCTCGCCCTCGTGGTCCTGACGTTCGTTGCTTTCTACATTCCAAGCTTTCTCGATCAGACCGGCACCACCGTCGGCGCGACACCTCGTGAAGTACTCGTCGACGTCGGCGGCCACGAGCTCACCGCCGGCCAGTTCCAGCAGCGGTATCAGGCGCAGGTCCAGGCGTACCGGCAGCAGTTCGGCGGCAACATCAACGACCAGCTGCTGCGACAGCTCGGGATCGATCAGCAGATCATCACGCAGATGATCGACGAGCAGGTGGCGCTGATCGAAGCCGATCGCAACGGGATCAGGGTCAGCGACGACGAGCTCGCGCAGGAGATCTTCTCGATTCCTGGACTGCAGGAGAACGGCCGCTTCATCGGCGAGCAGCGATACGAGCAGCTACTGCAGGTACAGAACCCGCCGATGACCAAGGCGGACTTCGAGGAGGGCCTTCGCCGAAGCCTGATCCTCAACAAGCTTCGCGCGGCGCTCACCGACTGGATGGCCGTATCCGACGCGGAGCTCGAACGCGAATACAAGCAGCGCAACGAGAAGGTCAAAGTGGACGTGGTGGCGCTCACGGCGGACAAGTTCCGCGACAAGGTGACCGTCTCGGATGCGGACGTGTCGTCCTACTTCGACGCGCACAAGGCGGAGTACCGCATCGGTGAACAGCGCACGATCAAGTACCTGCTGCTCGATCGCGATCAGGCGCGACAGAAGGCGATCGTCACGCCGGCAGAGATCCAGCGCTACTACGACTCCAACATCCAGCTGTATCAGACGCCGGAGCAGATTCGAGCCAGCCACATCCTGCTGAAGACCGAAGGCAAGGACGAAGCAGCTGTGCGCAAACAGGCCGAGGACGTGCTCAAGCAGGTGAAAGCGCCGGGCGCTGATTTCGCCGCGCTGGCGAAGAAGTACTCGGAAGACGACGGCTCGAAGGTCAACGGCGGGGATCTCGATTACTTCGGCCGCGGTCGCATGGTGCCGGAGTTCGAAACGGCGGCGTTCGCGATGCAGCCTGGCCAGGTCAGCGATCTCGTGAAGTCGCAGTACGGGTTCCACATCATCAAAGTGACCGACCACAAGCCGGCGGTGACCAGGCCGCTGGCCGAAGTCACGCCGCAGATTCAGGAGCAGCTGGCTGGGCAGAAGACCGATCAGCAGCTCGCCGATCGCGCGCGTCAGCTGCGCGATCGCCTGAAGAGCGCGAGCGATCTCGACGCGGTTGCGCGCGACAACGGCCTGATGGTCCAGGAGTCGGGCTTCTTTCAGCGTGAAGATCCCGTACCGGGACTCGGCGCTGCGCCGCAAGTTGCCGCCGCGGCGTTTCGTCTGAAGGACAACGAGGTCAGCGAACCGCTCACGTCGCCTCGCGGCCAGGTCTTCGTCGCCGTCGGACAGAAAAAAGATCCCTACGTCCCGAAGCTCGAAGAAGTGAAGGAGAAAGTCAGGCAGGACGTGATTCGTGCGCGCGCCGGCGAGATGAGCCGGCAGAGAGCGGGCGAGATCGCCGCAGCGCTGAAGAGCGCCAAGGACTTCGCCGCCGCGGCAAAGGCGCAGGGGCTCGAATCGAAGTCGACCGACCTGATCACGCGCGGCGCGGCGCTGCCGGACGTGGGCACGAGTGCGGAGGTCGAAAAGGTCGCGTTCGCGCTCCCGAAGGGGGCCGTCAGCGAACCGATCAGCACCAACGACGCCACCGTGATCGTGCGCGTCGTCGACCGCGACGAGATTACGCCGGACAAGTTCAAGCAGGCGCGCGAGCAGTTCCGCGCCGAGGTGCTCAACGAGCGCCGCACGCGCTTCTTCACCTCCTACATGGCGAAGGCGAAGGAGAAGACCAAGATCGAGATCAAGCAGGACGTGCTGCGACGGGTGACGACGGCGGTAGGAGCCTGACGCCGCCGAAGCAGGAATCAGGACTCAGAAATCCGGGTTCAGGGCTGGGCCAGGAATCAGCGCTCAGGATTCAGGAATTGGATGGCTCTGCGGATTCAGCAGTTGGACGTGGGGGCCGCCTTTAGGCGGCCCTCCTCGTTTCAGGGCTTCTTGTTGGGATCGTATGTCCCTTTGACCGTCCCCTTCTGTTTCGCGATCTCGAACAACTCTGGATAGAACTGCACGAAGGTATTCTCGACCGCGGTGTTGTTCGCGTGGCACGCATAACAGGCGGCCGTCGTCGGCAGCGGCTTGACGCTGTTCACGAGACCCTGCGGACTGTCGAACGAGAAATACGCCCAGCCGCCCGTGTCCTTGTAACGTTCCACGTCCTTCACCGCTGCCTCGATGAATGCGCGGTCCCCTTGCGTGCGTCCGCCGCTGTTGATCGACACGTTCTCCAGCGATCGCCGCCCCTCGAGGATGAACATCGTCTTGTCCGGCCAGCGGCCATCCTTGACGAATGCCTCATACGACGAGCGGTTGACGAACACGTTATCGAACAACGGCGCTCGAGCCGATTGGCCTTCGGCGGCGGGACCGTACGTCATGCCGAGGCCGCTCGTCAGAAAGATCCACTCGCGATAATTCTGCGGTCGCAACAACTCGCCGGCTGGCGAGAATGCGGGACCGCTGGCCGGTTGCTGCGCGGATATCGACCATCCGAGTGCCAGTGTCGCGACGACGAGAGCCCCTGCAAACCTCACACTGCCTCCATCCTGTTTCCTGCGTCCTGCTCGCTTGCCCAGCCCTGAATCCTGATCCCTGGTACCTGATTCCCGTCACCGTAAGAAGGTATACGGCATCAATGCCAGCGGTTCGCCGCGCCGAAACAATCGAGCCGGTGCTGTGAGAGCAGCGAGTGCCCGTGCCTCGCTGGCACCCGTCAGCATGCTCCAGAGACCAACACTGGCGTCGCCGCGGAACGGTTCGGTGATCGCTTCGTAGAAGCTGCGACGTGCCGGATACGATACCAGTTCCACGTCTTCATCCGCAGGGATCTTCGCCTGCTGTTTCGCGATCGCCACGGCGGTATCGAGTCCACCGAGTACGTCGACCAGCCCGTGCTCGCGTGCCTGTGCGCCGGTCCAGACGCGCCCCTGCGCGATGCGATCGACCTGTTCGCGTGTCGAGTGGCGCGAGGCGGCAACCTTGTCGAGGAAGGTGCCGTAGAAGTCCTGCAGGAAGGCGCCGACTCGCGCGCGCTCCTCCGGCGTGAACTTCGCGAACGGCGAGTAGATATCGGCGTTGCCGCCGGACATGACCGTCTCCTGGGTCACGCCAATCTTGTCGAGCGTTCCAGCCACGACCATCTTGCCGGTGTAGATCCCGATCGACCCGGTGAGCGTGCCCGGCTGCGCCACGATCGTCTGTCCGGGCAGGGAGATGTAATAGCCACCCGACGCCGCGAGGTCGGACATCGACGTGATCAGCGGACGCGACGGCTTTTGATCGCGCGTGATCATCAGCTCGCGCCAGATCACATCCGACGCCACCGACGATCCGCCGGGGCTGTCGACCCGCAGCACGATCGCCTTGATCGAATCGTCGTCACGCACCTGCCGGATCTGTTCGACGAGTGTCTCGGATCCGACGATGCTGCCATTGATCGGATCGAAGGCGCTCTTGCCCGACGCGATCGTGCCGACGGCGTACAGCACCGCAATGCGCGACCGGGGACGGATGCCGACCGACTGCGCGTCGAGCCGCGAGTAATCCGCATCGTCGATCCGCTTCATCTCGCCCGATGGCGCGCGGAGCTCCGGCACGCGATCGTCGAGCTGATCCTCGTAGGCGAGGCCATCGACGAGGCCGGCGGTGACCGCCTCCTGCGGCAGCAGCGGTCCACGCATGATCAGCGCGCGCACGTCCGCTTCGCTCTTGCGACGTCCCTGTGCGATCCCGCGCACGAGCTGATCGAACATGTCGCGATTGAGCGCCTCGGTCATCTCACGATGCGCGGGCGTCATGCTCTTTTCGGTGAGCTGATTCGTGGCGGTCTTGTAGTCGCCGATATGCAGGAAGTCGGGATAGACGCCGATCTTGTCGAGCGTGCCGCGCACGAAGACCTCATACGACGCCACGCCGGTCAGGTCGAGGGGACTCGTCGGCAGCAGATAGACGCGATCGGCCGCGCTCGCCAGGAAGTATTCGCGGTCGCCGCCGTACTCGAGGAATGCGGTGACCTTCTTGCCGGAGCGGCGGAAGTCGGCGATGGCATCGCGCAACTCCTGCACCTTTGCCCAGTACGGCAACTCGAGCGAGCTCGGCATGATGAGCACGCTCGTGATCCGCGCGTCCCGCTTCGCCTTGCGCAGATTGTCGACGAACGCGCGCACCGTGTTCGTGCCGCGGCCGAGAAACTGACCGACGACGTCATTGGGAACGGTTTCCGCGATCTGTCCGCCTGGCCGCAACACCAACGCGGCAGCCTGCGGCACGGTCGGGCCGCGTGAGACCAGCACGTACAGAAGCCCGATCCCCGCGACCGACACAAAAATCGCAGACCCGATCAGCCACATCACCAACCGAACACCACGTCTGAGTGCCATATGGGGAGACTACCGCTGTCAAAACCCAAATCCCAAATCCCAAAACCCAAGCCCCAACCCGAAACCAAAGAATCGAAAACCAAAACCAAGAATAGACAAAACAAGAACCGAACCCGCGAGGCCAGCTTCGAAAAATCTGCCGTCGAGCACGAACCATGCTTATTTATGATTTGGGATTTGGGGTTTGGGATTTGGGATTTGGGATTTGACACGCGTCACGCGCCGTTCACCGATTCGCGCGCAGCGCGAACTCCTGACTCCACGGCGCCCTCCATGTATCCCTGGTGTTCGCTGCTCGTGTGTTCGCCGGCGAACGCGATGCGGCCGGCGCGGCGGGAGAGCAGCGGCAGCCAGGCGGGATCGAACGCAGGGTCCAGGTATGCGTACCCGCCGCCAGCCAGTGGATCCGTTTCCCACGAATAATGCTGACTCGCCGTGACCGTTGCGTCGGCGAGATCGAGCCAGCACAAGTCGGAGAGCACCTCGCGCGGACCTCGTTCGATGCGCTCGCGCATGGCGGCACTTGCGGAGCCGCCGCACAGAAACGTCAGCATCGAGTGCGCCGTCGACAGCTGGCCCTCCGTCGAGTCCCAGAACGCGCCGAGATGGGTGTCTGTGGCGAACGCGCGTGCTCGCATCCGCCGCAGCGAGTCGCCTTCGTACTGCAGCACGACTTTCGTCGCGCAGCCGTACTTCAGCGAGCGAATCGCGTGAATCTGTGGTTCCGGCAACGCCGGGGTGAACTCGACCGCGCTGAGGACAGTCGTCGGGACTGTGACGATCGCGGCATCGGCTTCGAGCTCGTGCTGATGTCCGGCAGCATCCCTGAGCCTGACGATCACGCGATCAGTGGCCTGCGCGATCGCGTGCACGTGATGATTGAAGAGCACCTGCGCCGGAATCGCGCCGATGAGCGCGTCGACGAGACGATCGTTGCCGCCGACGAGCCGCGAAATGCCGGTTCGCGCGGGCGAGCCATGCTCCGCCATCTGCGCCACGAGCGGAAGCGCGGACAGCTCGTCGGGATCTGCCAGAAAGAACCCGCGCATCGAGTCGGCGATCGCGTGCACGTCATCGCTCGCGTGCTGAAGGCGCAGCCACTCCCGAACCGAATAGGCCGACAACTCGCGAACGGCCTCGGATCGCTCGTCACCCCGCGCGGCCCTGTAACGTCGTATCAGCGGCTCGAACGCGTGTTGCAACTCCTTCCAACCGGCCCAGCGTCTGACGCGGTGGCCCCCATCGGAGCGATGGCGCTGCGTGAAGCCGCGCTGCAGCACCGGCACGAGCACGAGACCGAAGCGAGCCGCAAGCGCTCGCACATGCTGATGGTCATCGTCGATGAACTCGCCTCCGAGCTCCGCATACTGCCCGTCGAGGAACCCGTCGCGCCCTGTCCAGACGCGCCCGCCCGCACGTGCGCGCGCCTCCACGATCGTGACGACTCGCCCGTGTTGGGTCAGCTCGTGTGCGGCCGCCAATCCCGCCAACCCCGCTCCAACCACGACCACGCGTCTGCCCGTCATGCCACTATAATTTTGCGATATGCGAAAAGTGTGCGTGGCAATCCTCGTGATCGCCGCCGCTGCTGCGGGTACGCGCGCCCAGCAGCAGGCACGGTCGGCCGGTTGCGATCCGGACAACGGCGGCCTGACGTTGCCGCAGGGCTTCTGCGCGCAAGTGGTTGCCGACAATCTCGGACCGACTCGGCATCTCGCAGTGAGTCCGCGCGGTGACGTCTATACGGTACTCGCCGCGCGTGGCGGACCATTTGGTCCGCCGCCGGCCGGACCGCCGGAAAACGCGGTGATCGCGCTGCGCGATGCCAACGGCGACGGCAAGCTCGAACAGGTGCAGAAGTTCGGCCCTGGCCTCAACGGCACCGGCATGCTGTGGAACAACGGCTACTTGTATGTTGGCTCGAACACGCAAGTCGTCCGCTTCAAGATGGACGGCAACGCGCTCGTTCCGTCGGGACAGGCGGAAGTGATCGTCGATGATCTCCCGCGCGCGCAGCCGCATGCGGCGAAGTCGATCGCGATTGGTGACCGAGGCGAGCTGTTCGTGCATGTCGGGTCGCCGAGCAACGCCTGTCAGGAGCCGGATCGCCGCCCCGGCGTGGCCGGTCAGAATCCCTGCCCGACGCTGACCACCATGGGTGGCGTCTGGAAGTACGACGCGAACAAGGCGGGTCAGAAGCACGTGGCCGGCAATCGGATCACGACCGGCGAGCGTCACACGCCGGCGCTCGCCTGGAACCCGACCGCGCATCAGCTCTACGACGTGCAGAACGGCCGCGATCAGCTCGATACGATGTGGCCGAAGCTGTTCACGGCGGAAGACAACGCCAATCGACCCGCCGAAGAGATGCATCTGCTGAAGCAGGGTGCGAATTTCGGGTGGCCGTACTGCTTCTACGATCTCGCCTCGAAGAAGCGTCTGCTCAATCCGGAGTACGGCGGCGACGGGAAGATGGAGGGCGACTGCGCGAAATACGAAAAACCGATCGCGGTCTTCCCCGCGCACAACGCTCCCGTGGGGATGATGTTCTACACAGGCACCCAGTTTCCCGCTGAATATCGCAATGGGGCGTTCATCGCCTTCCACGGATCGTGGAACCGTACGCCGTTCGAGATGGACGGCTATAACGTCCGCTTCGTGCCGTTCAGGGGTGAAACGCCTTCGGGCGCCGACAAGGTATTCGCGAGCGGCTTCGCCGGTGCGAAAGCGGTGAAGGCGCCGAACGATGCGGTGTATCGGCCGGTGGGTCTCGCGCAGGGACCGGACGGATCGCTGTACATCTCCGACGATGTGAAGGGGCGGATCTGGCGGATTCGCTATACCGGTGGCAAATAGTGCGAACTCCCAACCCACGGACGCTGGAGCCAACTCCCAACGTCCAAATCGATCTGGTTTGGAGTCGCGGGGTTGGAGGTTGGGAGTTTGGGAGTTGGGAGTTGACAGTATCGTGAACCGTCTCACGGTCGTTGGGGTCACGATCGCCGCGGTCCTCGTCATGGGTTGCGGGCAAACCGAGTCGAATGGGCAAAGCGAGTCGAATCAAATGGGCCAATCGAACATCACCGAGCTGACGAAGCAGGACACGCAAGTGGGCAGCGGCAACGAAGCGGCCGCCGGTCGCAACGTCACCGTGCACTACACCGGCTGGCTGTACGACGCGACCAAAGCCGATCACAAGGGGACGAAGTTCGACAGTTCGCGCGATCGTAACGAGCCGTTTACATTTCCGCTCGGTGGCGGCCAGGTGATTCGGGGCTGGGACGAAGGGGTTGTGGGCATGAAGGTCGGCGGCCAGCGCACGCTCACCATCCCGCCTGACTTCGGCTACGGCGCTCGCGGCGCCGGCGGCGTAATCCCGCCCAACGCAACGCTCGTCTTCGACGTGGAGCTGCTGGACGTTCGCTGACGTCACCATCGAATTTCTCGACGCCACGGGCGACGGCATCGCCCGCCACCGTGGCGATCGCATTTCGATTCCCTTCACCATTCCTGGCGAGCGTGTGCGCGTCGAGCTCCCACGCTCTCGCGGACGCGTGAATCTCGTCGAAGTCTTGGCGCCGTCGCCGCACCGTGTCCCCGCGCGGTGCTCACATTTCGGCACGACCGCAGACCCTCGCGTCGGTCCATGTGGCGGCTGCACGTGGCAACACATCGCGTATCCCGAGCAGCTGCGACTCAAGACGGCGCTGGTCGATCGACTCGTGCGCGAGGTGCTGCCGCAGGCACCGGCGGTGCGGGAGACGCTCCCGGGAACCGACACGCGCGATCCGTGGGGCTATCGGCACAAGGTGCACTTCGTGTTCGACAACGCGCAGCGTCTGGTCATGGGCCACTACGTACGCGGCTCTCGACGTGTGATACCGGTCCGCGAGTGTCCCGTCCACGATCCGCGCGGAAACCAGCTGGCCTTCGACCTGCGCGCGGCCTACACACGCGCCGGCGTCAGCGCGGCGCAGAACGGACGCGGCGTGTTGCGAAGCCTGGCGATCCGCGTTGGCGCGCGCACACCCGAGTTGATGGCGACGCTGGTCGTTGCCAGCGATCGCGACACGCGACTGCGAACGGCGACGCAGAACGCGCTCCATTGGGAGCACGGAGCACCGACGGCCTTCCACCTGAACCTGCATCCGCGTGGCGACGCATTCATCTTCGGACGGGAGACGCGCCGCCTGGCGGGAACCGAGCGGATGCGCGAAGAGGTCGCGGGAACATCGTTTCTGATTTCCCCAACGGCCTTTTTCCAGACCAACGTCCATGCCGCCGAGGTCCTCGTGCGGCTCGTCCTCGAGGCTGTTCCGGAGGGAGCTGACGTGCTCGACCTCTATGCCGGTGCAGGACTGTTCGCGCTGCCGCTCGCCAAACGCGGCCATCGCGTCGTCGCGATCGAAGAGAACCGGGCGGCGGTCGCAGACGGTGAAGCGAGCCTGCGACTGAATCGGATCGCGGCCGGCCAGTGCCGGTTCATTGCGCGATCGGTCGAGGCTGTGCTGAAGAGTATGAACACTACCGACGTGGTGATCCTCGATCCGCCCCGAGAAGGATGCGCAGCCGCCGTGATCGAGCGAATCTTCGGAGCCGTGCGACCCGGACGGGCTGTGTATGTGTCCTGCACTCCCGAGGCACTTGCCCACGATTTGCGCCTGATTTCGCGTCTCGGCTACTCAATGGTGTCTCTCCAGCCTGTCGACATGTTCCCGCACACAGCGCATGTGGAAACCGTCGCGATCCTGGACAGATTGTGATGCTGGGTGGTGATGCTGGCGTTCCAGGTTCCTGGTTCCCGGTTCCAGGTTCCGGTGGTTCAAAATTCGTGGTTCCGGTCGTTCCGGGTTCGTCGTTCGGGGTTCAGGGTTCGGGGTGTGGGACGCTTGGAACCTGAACCGGAACCTGGAACCTCGAACCTGGAACCCGGAACCTGGGAACCGGAACCTGCGAACCGGAACCCAGAACCGGGGAACCCGGAACTCGGAACCTGGAACCGGGAACTAACCCCCTCATCCAAGCCATCGTCTAAGAGCCATTGATGGATGCGCTGGCCGCGGAGGCCGTCCTTGCCCGCGCCCGTGATGGGGACGCGGAGGCGTTCCGTGTGCTGGTCGACGGGCACGCGCGGCGGGCCTTTGCGCTCGCCTACCGGCTCATGGGGAACGAGCAGGACGCAGACGACGTGGTGCAGGAGAGCTTCATTCGGGCTCATCGCCGGCTTCGTGGTTTCGAATCGCGCGCCAATTTCGCCACCTGGTTTCACCGAATCGTCGTCAACTGCGCGATCGACGCGCTGCGGACACGTAATGCCAGGCGCGAGGATGCACGCAGCGACGAGGTCGACGCCGTGGGCGAGGCGATGCCAAGTGACAGTCCGTCTCCGGAACGACTCGCGCGCAGCGCCGAGATTCGCAGGCGCGTCGAGGCGTCGCTCGACCTGCTGACGCCCCAGGAGCGCACCGCCTTCGCCTTGCGCCACTACGAGGGGCGAAGCATCGACGAGATCAGCCAGACGCTTCACATCCAGGAGAGCGCGGCCAAGCACGCGGTGTTCCGCGCGGTTCGAAAACTGCGCGCCGTGCTGGAGCCGCTGCGGGGAACCACATGACCCATTGTTCGGACGACGATCTCGTCCTGCATTACTACGGCGAACCGTGTGACGTCGTGTCGCATCTGCGCACATGCGCCGAGTGTGCGGCCCGCTATCAGTCGCTGTCGGACGCGCTCGCGTCGATTCCGAGCGACGTTCCCGTGCGCTCGGCCGGGTACGAAGCGGACGTGTGGCGACGGATCGCGCCGCAATTGCGGGTCCGTCGCGTGTGGCTTCCATCGCCGGCAGTACGCTGGACGCTGGCGGCCGCGGCCACCGTGGCCCTGGTCGCCTCGGGCTATTTCGCCGGCCGGCTCTCCACGGGATCGCAGCCGACTCGCAGCGCTCGTACGTCGGTCGCTGATGTCGACGACCAGACGCGCCGCCGCATCCTGCTGCTGAACGTGGCCGAGCATCTCGAACGCTCGGATCGCGTCCTGACCGATGTGATGAACGCGCCGGACATGGACATCGCTGCCGAACAGCAGTGGGCCACCGAGCTCATTGCCACCAACCGGCTGTATCGCCAGGACGCGGTCGACGCGAACGAATCGTCGGTCGCGACCGTGCTCGACGAGCTCGAGCGGGCGCTGCTCGACATCGTTCATCGGCCCGCCGAAGCCGGCGCCGATCTGGATTCGATTCGAAATCGCATCGATGCCGCCGCACTGCTGTTCAAGGTGCGCGTAATGAGGACTGAACTGCTTCAAGGCCAGGAAGGCACCAGTTGATCGCCATGACCAGAACCTTTGCCCTCGTGCTCGCTGTCTGCGCCACCGCACACGTTGCCGCCGCGCAGTCGTTCCCAACGCCGCGGGTCCGGCCAACGCCGCCCGTTCCCACGACGCCGCTCGTTGCGCAGGCGCGACCCGTTGCACCGATCGCACCGATAGCGCCGAGCGCACCCGTCGCGCCGACGCCGCCTGCGTTCCCATACCTGAACGTGCCGGACTTCCCGACGCCGTTCATGGACTTCGATCCCGATGTCTTCACGTCGATCAACGACGCGCTCGTGGGGATCGATTTCAACGGCATTCAGGCGGCCACGAAAGATGCGTTGGCCGGCCTGGACTTCGCATTCGCGCAACAGCCGTTTCCGCAGCCGCCCCTGCCACCGAATCCGCCGAACTGGAAGGGCGTACCCGAGGAATCTGCCTACGAGCAGGCGCGCAGCCTGATCGAGCGCGATCAATACGATCGGGCGCTGCAGGCGCTCGACCGTGTCATCGAACGCCGGGGCACACGGACGGATGCAGCGATGTACTGGAAGGCCTACAGCCTCTCGAAACTGTCGCGGAGGCCCGAGGCGCTGTCCGTGCTCGGCGATCTGCAGAAACAGTTCGCGTCGAGCGCATGGGTCAAGGACGCGCGGGCGCTCGAAGTCGAGGTCCGACAACAGTCCGGACAGGCGGTGCCGACCGACAGCACCGACGATGAGGTGAAGCTGCTGGCACTGCGCGGGCTGATGCAGACCGATCCGGACGCCGGCGTGCCGATCATCGAGAAGATGCTGGCTGGCAATGCGAGCGTGCGCGTAAAGGATCGCGCGCTGTTCGTCCTCAGTCAGAGCCGCTCGACGCGCGCGCGTGACGTGATGGGCGGCGTCGCACGTAGTGCATCGAATCCCGACCTTCGTCTGCGTGCCATTCGCTATCTCGGCATGCGCCCCGATGCGGACAGCCGCCAGGTCCTGGACGAGTTGTACCGTTCCAGCACCGACGTGGAAGTCAAGCGCGCGATCCTACGGAGCTTCGGTTTCTCCAACGGTGCCAACACGACCGAGCGTCTGGCGCAAATCGCGCGCACCGAAAAGGACCCGGAGCTGCAGCAGACGGCGATCCGAACGATGGGCATGCTCAATCAATCGGACGCGGTCGATGCGCTGCGAAGCATCTACACCGCCGACGTCCCGGTGGAGACGCGCAAGACCATCATCGGCGCGCTGGCGATGCGTCAGAACTCCGCGGCGACGCTGGTGGCACTGGCGCGCGCCGAGAAGAATCCGGAGCTCAAGACGGAAATCGTGCGCCGCCTGTCGACGATGCGGTCACAGGAAGCGCGCGATTACATGCTGGAACTGCTCAAGTAGCGGGTCGTTCGGGTCGTTCGGATCGTTCGGGTCGTTCGAAACGTTCGGATCGTTCGAGACGTTCGAGACGTTCGAAACGTTCGAAACGTTCGTAGAAGGGCCAGTCACATGAGTGCCATGGTTCGTCGACTCAGGGCCTGCCTGGTCGGCTCGTCGATTGTCATCGCGATGATCGCGACCGGTGCCGCGCAAGCACCGGTCATCAACGCCGTCGTCGAACATCGCGCCGTCGCAGGTGGGCTCACGCGGGAGGTGCAGGCTCTCGTTCAGCGCGGCACGACCGGATGGATCGGCTACCGCGTTCCTATCCTCCGCGCGCGTGACGTCCGGTTGAACACGTCGGCGAGCTGCTGCGGACGCTGCCGCCTCGAGCCGCCATCGGAACTGGTCGTGCTCGCGCGGACGGAGAGCAAAGCGATAGTCGAACTGCGACCGGTGGGCGTCGACTGCGACATCGACGCGGGCGGCGCGCCCCTCGTGTGGCTGGACAACGTGCGCGCCGACGAGAGCGTCGCGTGGCTGACCACGATCGCCAACGACCGGACGGCAACGAATCGACGCGTTTGGGAGTCGGCGTTGACCGCCATCGCTCTGCACGCCGACCGATCGGCCAATGACGTCCTCGTCACGTTCGCACGGCAGGGCGACGCCACGCTGAAGGAAAAAGCGCTCTTCTGGCTCGCCCAACGCGCCGCCGATCAGGCGCTACCGACGATCACTGACGCGATCGACAACGACCCGGATACCCAGGTGAAACGGCAGGCGGTCTTCGCGCTGTCGCAGATGCCAAAGGAGCAGGGCATCCCACGATTGATCGACCTGGCCAAGTCGCATGCGAATCCAGTCGTGCGACGGCAGGCGATGTTCTGGCTCGGCCAATCCAAAGACCCGCGCGCCGTCGACTTCTTTGCAGATATCCTTCTCAAATAGGTAGCTGGGTTGCTCGGAAGGATGGGTCGCTTCGCGTCTGGGTAGCCGCGTCCTCGTTCAACGCTGATGTCTTCGTCACTACCCAGCTACCCAGCTACCCAGCTACCCAGCTACCCTGAATCGCGAGGAGGTGTCATGCGGTTCCGCGTGTGTGTCGTCGCACTCACGATGATTGGCATCGCGCGCCTGACGGCGCAGGACGCGATGCCTCGCACTGCCTGGGGCGATCCCGACCTCGAAGGCGTGTGGCTGAGCGCGAACGTCGACCAGACGCCGTTTCAGCGTCCCGCGGACAACGATGATACGGCGCTCCGGATCGAGTTGATCGAGAGCGGGGCGTTCGAGCGCACGCGCGGCGACGTCGAGTCGATCGTCCAGTACGAGAAGCAAGCAATCGCCGAGTGGCGACTTCAGCATCCGCTCCTCACGTCACTGGTGATCGACCCCGCGGATGGACGGATGCCGGCGATGACGGCCGAGGCGCGCCGGCGCATCATGGACGCCTGGAAGACGACCTGGACGTACGACGGGCCGTGGAACAGCGCGGAGGATTTTGGGCCCGACGAACGCTGCATCTCGCGCGGCGTGCTGGGATCGATGCTGCCGTCGGCGGACCACGGCGCGATCCAGATCGTGCAGGCGCCAGGCATCGTGACGATCCGGACCGAAGCCATTCACGAGGCGCGCGTGATTCCCATCGATGCGCCGCCGCACGCCGGTGCGCAGGTCCGAAGCTATATGGGCGATCCGCGAGGCTTCTGGGACGGTGACGCACTGGTCATCGAGACGACGAACTTCAACGGGCGGACCGGCGCGAGAGGCAACGGTAACGATCTGCCGACGTCACCGACACTGCACGTCACCGAGCGCTTCACGCCAGCCGGCCGTGAACGGATCGACGTGCAGATCACGATCGACGATCCGGGCACGTGGGTCGCGCCGTGGACGGTCGCGTTCCCACTGTCGCGCAGCACTGATTACGAGATTACGGAATATGCCTGCCACGAGGCGAACGCGCCATTCATCCGCACGGCGCTGGGGGGCTCACGATAGAGTCGACCGATAGGCCACCGGGCAGACGCGGCGCGGACCTTTACGGTCCGCGAGGCGAGCCATAAAGGTCGCCCCGCATGCTGCCATCGGAACATGCTACATGAGAGCCGTGAGCAGAAGAACGGTTGCGAGCGCTCCTGCAGCCTGCCACCACAATTCGACTCGCTTGCGCAGCAACAAGGCCCCGAGGCACAAGACAACAGCGGCAGCGAACAGCAATCGCCAGTACAGTTCTTCGTAGCTTTCGACCTGCTGCGTCCGCGTCGCGGCCCGGCGTACGCGGTCGATGATCCGGAACGCAAGCTCCCGATCGGGCTCCTGGCCGATCTCGAAGTATTCACCACCACCGGTCACCGCAATCTGCACCAGCGACGGACGATCGAGCACCGATCGAATCGCGGCGACCTGCGTCTCCTGCGGGCCGGTCGGCGCGGGGATGATCCCTCCCGCACTCGTGCCGATACCGACCACGTAGACCGGGATGTGCCGATCGCGAGCCTCCTGCAGCGCGTTGGCCACCGTGCCGCTCCACGCCTGGCCGTCGGTGATCACGACGAACGCTTTCGGATTGCCGCTCTTGCCGAAGATCTGCTCGTCCGTTTCAACCAGCCGTACTCCCCACCGCAGACCTTCCTCGATGTTCGTGTCCCACGTCGGCAGATCCTCGAGACGGAATGGCGAGTGATCGCGCAGATGATCGAGGAAGAAGAACAGCGCGTTGGGATCCTTCGTCAGCCGTATCTGCGGCGACGCGATGTGCGCGAACAGCGCCAGCGCCACGCGATCGCCGTGCCAGCTCAAGGACTCGGCAAACGCGCGCAGGAAGCGGATCGAGCGGCGCCACCGGTCCGGCGCGACGTCCCTCGTATACATCGAGGCCGAACCATCCTGCAGGATCACGAGGTCGGCGCTTGCGCGTCTGAACGCGGACACGCGCGCGCGCGGCGCAGCCAGTGCGACGATGCACAGACTCATGGCGAGGACGGCACAGAGCCAGAACCCCAGATCGCCGGCGATGGCGTAGCGCTCGCGCACGGGCATCACCCGCCGCCGCGCGAGACGCCGGCCGTCGGCGCGACGCCGGGAGACGCGCCAGCACCACATCACCAGCAGCACGCCGGGCAATACGAGCAGCCACAAGTACAGCGGCGTCCCGAAACTGAGCGACGAGAAGTCGATCCTCGAAATCATGAATCCTTGTTAACTCCCAACTCGCTTCGCCCGAGCCAACTCCCAATTCCCAAAGCTCCCGTACATGTGTTGGGAGTTGGTTCCAGCGTCAGCGGGTTGGAGGTTGGGAGTTGACACGCGTCAGCCCTTCTTGGCGTTCCCGGTGCCCTTGCCCGCCTCGCCGGCCTTGGTGCGTTCGCTGCCGTTGAGCGGAACGTAGATTTCGAACTTGCGCGAATCGCCGCTCTTGGCCGGCGATCCGGACTGACCGAGCTGTCCTTCGCCCTCGGCGCGCGCCGCGGCCTTCTTGCGCCCCCGCGCGAACTCGTCACGGGCGCGAACCAGGAACTCGTAGTTGAACGCGGCGTCCTCGCTCCAGGTGTTATTCTTCAGGACGGCTTGGAACGCGCCGATCGCCTCGTCGTACGCCTGCAGTGTCGACGGTTTATCGGTGGCACTCGCCTGCCCGGCCCGATAGGCGGCGTCGGCGACCATCGACTGCAGCTCGAGGTTGGACGGATCGATGGCCGCAACCGGATCGCTGTCGCGCGGGAGCACCGCGTCGTAGTTCCGCTGCCAGTAGTCGAGCGCGGTTCGCCGCGTCCGCACGTCGTTCTCCGCGGCGGCCCCCACACGCGGAATCCAGCGGCTGTACTCGACGTAGCGCTGCGCGTCGTCGAGTCGAGCGCGCGCCTCGTCGTACCGCTCCGTCGACGCGTACTCCTGTGCGTCGGCCATGTCGCGTTCGTAGCGACCGACGCCCACGAGTGCGCCGGCACCGAGGGCGAGGACGAGTGCGGCAACCAGCAAGCCGGTAATGGTCTTCATATGTGTTCCTTGTCAACTCCCAATTTCCCTGACGCCGATCCAACCCTCAACTCCGAACCCGCTTCGCTCGAGCCAACTCCGAACTCCGTTCGCCGCAGCCACCCCCCAATCGTTGGTAGTTGGGGAGTTGGACCAGCGTCAGGGAGTTGGGAATTGACGCGCGTCAGGGAAACGTCGAGAACGTCGTGAATCCAAGCTTCAACAGGGCGGCGAGCAGCCACAAGCCGACCGCGATCAACACGAATCCGCCGTAGCGTGGACGCTGCACGCTGTACTGGCGCACGTCGATCTTTCCGGGCGACAGGCGATCGATCTCGCGGATGGCATCGACGATCGACTGTTCGTCGGGCGCCGCATAGAAGCGTCCGCCGGTCCGCTCGACCACGGGCTTCCAGATCGTGTCCTGCTGCACGCGACCGAACGGCATGCGATACGCCGTTCGAATCATGTACACCGGAATGCGGTAGCGGCGCGACTGGGCGATCAGCTGCTCGAGCGGTTTGTTCTGCCGATTGAGCTCGGAGTCGCGCCCGTCGGTGAACACGATCATCAGGTTCCCCGACGCGTTGGCGAAATCGAACGCCTTGAACAGGTTGATCGCCTGATCGATCCCCTCGACGATCGTCGTCCCCCAATCCGAGAAGCGTCCCCATTCCTTCGGATCGCTGATCAACCGCACGCTGAGCAGGACGTTCTCGTAGTCGGTCGTGAACGGCGTCACGACGTACGCCTGATTGCCGAACTGAATGAGCGAGATGAGGTCGTGATACGGACCGTCCATGCGGCGTCGCATGAACTGCTCCGCACCGGCGACTGCCGTGAAGAACGTCGACGCCCCCTGCTTGTTCAGTTTCTGCGATTGGAACTCCATGATCATGCTGGTCGACGCGTCGACCAGCAGCGCGATCCGCCGGCCCGGATACGACACCTCTTCCTGTGAGAAGCCAGTGTGCGGATCGGCGAGCGCGATCGCAAAAAACGGCAGGCCACTGAGAAACAGCAGGAGCGGGATATGCCGCACGGCCGACCACGACGATCGCCGCAGCGACGGGACCAGTGCCGGCAGCGCGACGTGCGTACGACCGGCGCGGCGTGCCCGCACGCCGCGCACGACGAGCGCGATCACGGCGGCGGCCATGAGCACGGACAAGACGAGCAATGCGGTCCGCGTCTCGGCGAACTGCAGGTCGGTCCAGCGGACCCGCTGCCATTCGTCGAACGTCTCGCGAACGGTGATTACGAGCTCGCCCATTGCTCCTTCCGGACGGTCGTGGTCGGCAGCATCCGTCGCACCCGCAGCCGCCTCACCGCCGCGGTCCCCGAATCGAGTGCCGCATCGAGCGTCGTCCGATCGAGCTCGGCTTCCCGCCCGTACGCGACGCCGGTGAAGGTGTCGAGCGACGCCTGCAGCTGCTCGAGCGCCTGGCGATCGGCGGCACGACGATGTCCGTTTGTCAGCTGTCTGCCGATGAACAACGGCGTGGTCGACGCCGACACGAGCACGCGTCGTCTGCGGACCAACCCGGTCGAGACGGCGATCTGACCGTCACGCTCGGATGGGAATCCGTTCGCAACGGACTGCGCCACGCGTCGATCGAGCGCCACCGCCGAGGCAATGCGCAGCGCCGTCGATGCGCGGCGTGCCAGCGGCGCGGTCCACCCGTCGCGCATCACCTGTGCCTTCACCTGACGCAGCGCGCGCATCGCACCGGACAGCAGTGCGGACGGCCCGACGGTCGCGGCTTTCGGTCGGCGCTGCCGCACGCGTCCGAAGACGCGGACTCCGGCGAGGATGACGAGCACACCGGCAAAGGCAAACACGACGGTCGCCGCGGTGAACGCCGCCGTGGCGCGAAAACGCCGTGCCTCGATAGCCGAAAAGGTCTCCGGTGAGGCGTCACGAATGTCGTTCGCTTCGCGCGGAACCAGCGATTGGACACGCATCGGCATCGCCGGCAACACATACATCTGATCGCGTCCCTGACTTCCCTGTCCGGCTGATGACTGGATGTTGTAGGTCACCGTCAGCGGCGGAATGTTCAGGTCCTGACCGAAGAAGCCTTCTCCGATCAGCCGCACGGAGTACTCGTATTGAAAGTAGCGCCGCGGACCGCTCAGGAGGTCGGGGCCGCGCTTTCCGCCGACCACTTCGAATGGTGGCACCTGCAGCGCTCCCGGATCGAGCTGGGTCGTCGTCGCGACGACTTTGACTTCGGGTGTCTCGATGACGCCGCACGTCAATGCGATCGTGAAGCGCTCGCCGACGCGAATCGCCCCGCGATCGGTCTTCCACCAGCACCGGATCGGGTCCGTTTCGATTCCGTTGGTCTGGGCGGCCGCTGGCACGGTCAGGCCGCCAACGAGAAGAGCGAGACAAATCCCGAATCCCAAACTCCAAATCCCAAATCTCAAGGCTCGCGGCGCTGCGGACCGCAGCGGCCCGGGGAATCCGTTGGGATTTGGGTTTTGGGATTTGGGCTTTGGGATTTCCATCATGTGCATTTCAAATCTTCCGTAGCCGCCGTTCGGCAGCGAACTTCGCAAGGACGCTTTCCATCTCCCACCGGTCGAGTCCCACGCGGACCACGTCGAGGTCCGCATCGCGCGCGAGGCGCATGATCTCCTGCTGCCACGCGTCCACACGATCGGCCAGCCGTTTCACCTCGCGCCTCGAGAACACCCGCGTGCGACCGGTCTCGAGATCCATCGCCTCGACCCAGCCCGCCGACACGTGCGGCAGCTCGTAGGCAAAGCGCGCGTCTGCCATGACGAGGAACACGTCATGAACCGCGTTGAGCCGCGACAGATCCTTGATGACCCGCGGCGCATCAGTGAACAGGAAGTCGGAGATCACCGGAACGAGCGACGTCTTGCGGAGATGACTGGCGATCGTTTCTGTAATCTCCCGATTCGCCGGCACATCGTCCTGACGCTCGCGTTGGTAAAGGTCGACGCAATAGATGACGTGCGAGCGGCCGATCCGCGGCCGCGCGGCGGCAATCTGCCGGAACTGATCGTCGAACGTGATCAGCCCGAACATGTCCTGGAAGAACACGGCGGACAAACCGACCGCGGCCACCGATCGCGCGATGGCCGCCGCGATCGGGACGCCGTCGATCCCGCACCGGGTCGACATCGACGCATCGGCGACGGCCATCACCGTCGCGTTGCTGTCCTGATCGAACTCGCGCATGATCATCGGGCTGAAGTTCGTCAGCGACGACTGCGCCCAGTCGACCGACGACAGGCGATCGCCCGGCTGCCAATCCCGCAGTCCCTCGAAGTTGAAGCCCGATCCCTTGTAGACGCTGGCGTGATCGCCCACGGTGAGCTCTTTCATCCGCCGCAGGATGAAGAGCTCGATCTCCGCGATCTCGCGCAAATTGACGAGCCGGTCGAGTGTGGTGGTGGCCAATTCAAAATTCAAAATTCAAAATTCAAAATTCAAACACCGCGTGCTTGCGGCAAATGGGGACAAGACGTCGCGCGATCCACCCGAAAAATGCGAACCATGCAGTGTTTGCATTTTTCATTTTGCATTTTGCATTGCTCCGGCGTCCGCTTATGGCACCGGGACCCGATCGACGATATCGTCGATGACCTTTTCCACCGTCACCCCGTGGCTCGCCGCGTGCGGTCCCAGCCACACGCGATGGCCGAGGACGTATCGCGCGAGCGCTTGAACATCCTCGGGATAGACCTCCGCGCGATCGTGCATGAGCAGCGCCCACACTTTCACGAGACGACCCCAGCAGATCGTCGCGCGCGGGGACGCACCCAGGTCGACGCACGCCTCGACGAGCTCCGACGGCGAACGGTGGTTCCAGTCCGCTTCTGCATTGTAGGGTCGGGTGGCGCCCACCAGCCGCCTGACGTACTTGGCCAGCGCTTCGTGGAGGAACACTTCTCGGGTGATGACGGCGCGGAGCTCGATGATGCGCTCCTTGGGGACGAGCGGCTTGAGCCTGACCTGCTTGAAATCGAAGCTGACCAGCTTCTCCTCCTCCTCCGGCGGCAGGTAGGCGATGTTCACCAGGATCGCAAATCGATCGGTCGCCGCCTCGGAGAGCGGGAACGTGCCCTGACCGAGTTCCACCGGGTTCATGGTCGCGATCGCAAAGCTGAATGGCGCCAGGTCGTAGGTCGTCTTGCCGACGGTCACCGTGCGGTCCTGCAGACCTTCGAGAAAAGCGCTCTGCGACTTCAAGGGGATCCGGTTGATTTCGTCGAGCAGGATGATCTCGGCGGACGCGAGCGGACCGAACTCGGTCATCAGCTCGCCGGTGGCCGGGTTGATCATCTGAAAACCGACGATCTCGGTCGGTTGCAGGTCGGCGCGCCCCTGCAGGCGCGCGAACTTGGCGTTGCTGATCGCCGCCAGAATGACCCCGAAGAACGTCTTGCCGACGCCGGGCACGCCCCGCAGGAGCAGGTTGCCGGCGTTGACCTGTCGCTTCTGGTCCTTGTCGTAGGTCGTCGGGATCTCGGAAAGAAGGACGACGTTGGCGAGCGCCTTTTCGGTGTCGTAGCCGACCAGGGCGTTGCCCGCCTCGGCGACGATGGCGCGGTGAAGGTCGATGGATTCCTGAAGCTCCGGATGCATGCGAAACAGGAATCATATACAAGGGTGGAGGGGGAAAGGGGGAAGGGGGCCGCGAAGTGAGATGAACGGAGGAAAATTAGAGCGATTGTGAGTGCGAAGCGCATTCTTGCGTTTGCATCGTCGGTGATTGTCGTCGGCGCGCTGGCCGTCGTCGTCGTGAGACACCTCCGCGAACAGGCGCCACCGCCACCGCCGGCCGTCAGGTTCTCCTTTGCCGCGCCTCGCGGTGCCGAATTGGGCAGCGGGGACGAGCCGCTCGATGCGGCGATCTCGCCCGACGGGAAACAGATCGTGTTCGTCGCGACCAGCGGCGGCATCGTGCGGTTGTGGAGACGCGCGCTCGATTCGACGCAGGCCGAACCGATCCCGCATACCGAGGGTGCACGCCTGCCCGCCTGGAAGCAGACGGGACGCGTCGTTTCCTTCTTCACCTCTACCCATCTGCGCCAGGTGTCGCTGGAGTCGGGCGATATGCGCGATCTCGCGGATGTCAGTGGTGCGTCCGGCGCAACCTGGCTTCGGGATGGTTCGCTGCTGTTCGCGGTATCGCGCGGACCGATCCGGCACCTGCGCGCGGGCGTCACGTCAGACGCCACGACGCTCAAGGATGGCGATCGCTCGCACATCTTCCCCACCGCGGCCGGCGCCGCGGGCGATTTCGTCTACGTCGCGGTGCGCGCAGACGGCAAGCGAGTCGTACGACTGCACACGGCGTCGAAGGACATCGACCTTGCCGATACGACCGGCCACGCGCAACTGATCGGCGATCGGTTGCTGTACGTGCGCGACAGCGCGCTGCTCTCCCAGAGGATCGATCTCGAGACGCAGGCTCCGATCGGACGCAGCACCCTGATCACGGCGGACGTGGGGACCGCGGACGGACGCGGGTTCTTCGCCGCGTCGACGCGGGTGCTCATCAGCGCTCCAGCCGCCGCACGCGCCAGGCAGCTCACCTGGTTCGAAGACGATCGGCGCGTCGGAACCGTCGGTGACCCCGGCGATTTCTGGGAGGTCCGGTTGTCGCCAACCGACGTCGACGCAGCGGTCACGTTCGTCGAGCCGCTGCTGCGCACGCTGGACATCATGGTGGTGCCGCTGGCGCGTCCGGGACCGCTCGAACCGCTCACGGCGGCGGTCGCCGCCGACAGCAATCCGGTCTGGTCGCCCGATGGCACGCGCGTGGCGTTTCGGTCGATGCAGGACGGCGTACCCAACCTGTACGCGCGGCGCGTGCACATGCCTGACGCGAAGGACGAGCCGATGCTCAAGTCAGAGCTCGATGAAACGCCGTCGGACTGGCGGCGATCGCGGTTACTGTTCGCCGCGCCCATGAAGGGGGGCGGCAGCGATTTGTGGCAGTTCGATCCCGAGGAGCGCGAGGTCACCGGCATCGCGACGACCAGTTTCAACGAATCAGACGGACATTGGTCGCCCGATGGCGACTGGGTGGCGTACGTGTCCGACGAGTCCGGGCGTCCGGACATCTACGCGCAGCCGTATCCGGACGGCGACCGCGTCCGCGTCTCCTTTGACGGAGGCACTCGTCCCCGCTGGAGTCGCGACAGTAACGCTCTGTACTTCGTGCGCGACGATCAGATCATGCGCGCGGAGCTGCAGGACTCCGAGACCGCGCCGTTCGCCGCCGCGGTCCCCGTCGTCGCTGCCCGGGGCCTGAGAGATTTCGACGTGGCGCACCGATCGAATCGTCTGCTCGTCCTGCTTCCCGTCGAACGACACAGCGAACCCGTCGTGTCCGCCGTGCTCGATTGGCAGGGGATCGCGCGGTAAGTTGGGTTTGGGTTTGGGTTTGGGTTTGGGGTTTGGGTTTTGGGATTTGGGATTTGGGATTTCTCAAAGCCACCAGTCGACAACCGTGTATCGACGCCCTTCGGTCACGGGCAAGACTTCGTGCACGACTGCCGCATCGAAGGCGATCAGCGTTCCTGTGCGCGGATGAATGACCACGGGGGACGCGCGCTCGGGTCGCAGGCGCAGCTCGCCGCCGTGGAAGTCGTCGTTGAGAAACAGGACGAGGGTAAGCCGCCGCCGTTCGGCATCGGGCCATACCGATGACGGGGCCCGATCGCGGTGCGGCTTGTAGAAACCGCCAGCCGAATAACGGAGAAATCCCGGACCCTCTCGCGACGTCAGCGCGATGTCGAAGAAGCGGGCCAGCGTCTCGCGCGAGCGTTCGAGGTTCGCCTCGACCTCGGCCAGCGCCTCATCGTTCACGTCGATGCTTGCCGCGTGTCGCACATCCTCTCGATGAGCGGCCGCGCCGACGACCGGGAGGATCTCGGCTGGCTCGATCTCGCCCTCATCCATGGCCCGCCGAACTCGGCCGCACGTTTCCGCATCGAGAAACCCATCAGCGCGAAAGTAATCCATTCGCACAATCGCCAATCCCATCGCCACTCACGAATCACGAATCACGAACGATCCCTGGCCTCGCCCCTCCCATCCGGCGTAAACCACCATCAACCATCCACCACCCACCAACCAGCCATGCTACGCTGAGCGGGCACGCGAAAGTGGCGGAATTGGCAGACGCGCCAGACTTAGGATCTGGTACCCGAAAGGGTATGGGGGTTCGAGTCCCTCCTTTCGCACACCGGAACTGGGAAGCTGGAACCTGGAATAGATCTGCAGTTCCGGGTTCCAGGTTCCAGGTTCCAGGTTCGTCCTGTTCCGGGTTCCTTGTTCGTTCCCGGTTCCGGGTTTAGGCCTGAAGCCTGAAGCCCAAAGCCCCGCATGAAAACCGAGTTCACTGACGTCAGCGAAACGCAGAAGACCCTCACGATCGAGATCCCGAGCGACGTGGTCGATGCCGAGATCAATCGAGTCGCGAAGGGCTACGGGAAGCAGGCGCGCATCCCGGGGTTCCGTCCCGGCAAGGCGCCGGCGACGCTCATCAAGCGGCGCTTCAAGGATCAGATCCTCCACGACGTGATGCACGGTCTCATCCCGCGCGCCGTGGACGACGCGCTGCAGGAGCGTGGGATCGAACCGATCGAGACGCCGAACATCCGCGACGTCGACCTGAAGGAAGGGCAGCCGTTGAAGTTCACGGCCGCCGTCGAGACGGTACCCGCGTTCGACCCAGGTGACCTGTCGGCCATCACCCTGCGCCGAACGCCGGTGACGATCACCGAGGACGCGATCGGGCGCACGCTCCAGCGGCTGCGTGAACGTGCCGCGAAGTACGAGCCGGTGGAGGATCGACCCGTCGCCGACGGCGATACGGTCGTCCTCGACATCGATCGCGTCGATCCCGGCGGGGAAACGGATCGGCACGAGAACGTGACCATCGAGTTGGGCGCGCCGGCCAATCCGCCCGACTTCGATGCGAACCTGATCGGCCTCCAGCGCGGCGACGACAAGACATTCGTGATCCACTTCCCCGAGAGTTATCCGGTGCAGGAGATGGCGAACACCGACGTCACCTACACCGTGAATGTCAAGGAGATCCGTCACAAGGTGCTGCCCGAGCTCGACGACGAGTTCGCGAAGGATCTGGGAGAGTTCGAGTCGCTGGCAGCGCTCGAGGATCGCGTACGCACCGACCTGCAGGCCGAAGCCGAGGAGGCGGCGGCGCGGCAGATGCGCACCGAACTGTTGAAGCAGCTCGCGCAGCGGGTCACCTTCGACCTGCCGCCGTCGCTGGTCGAGCGCGAGATTGACCGGCGGCTGGAGGAATTCGCGGGCCAGTTAATCCAGCAGAACGTCGATCCGCGTCAGGCGGGCATCGATTGGGCGCAATTCCGCGAAGCTCAACGGGACCCCGCCCGGGCCGCCGTGGCCAGCGCGCTGGTCCTCGACGAGGTCGCCCGGCGGGAGAACGTTACGGTTAGCGGCGAAGATGTCGATAAGGAGATCGAGCAGTTTGCGCTGCGCGCGGGCCGGACAGCCGCCGCCCTGCGGGCGCAGCTCGAAAAGGAAGGCGGAATCGGCCGACTGTCGGCCGGATTGCGGCGGGAGAAGGCGGTTGACTTGGCGTTATCGCGTGCTACGATTACGACCGAGACACCCACCTCAAACATTGGTGATTCGTGATTTGTGACTGATTCCTTCGGCCGCGACGCACACGCCCAGGTCACGAATCGCACATCAATAATCGCTACTCACGAATGAGCTACTCGCAGCTAGTGCCGATGGTGGTCGAACAGACCAACCGCGGCGAACGTGCCTACGACATCTTTTCTCGGCTGCTGAAGGACAGCATCATCTTCATCGGCACGCCGATCGACGACACGATTGCGAACCTCGTGATCGCGCAGATGCTCTTTCTCGAGGCAGAGGACCCCGACAAGGACATCATGCTCTACATCAACAGCCCCGGCGGATCGATCACCGCGGGACTGGCGATCTACGACACGATGCAGTTCATCAAACCGGACGTGCAGACGATCTGCATCGGTCAGGCGGCATCCATGGCGGCCGTCCTGCTGGCGGCCGGCGCCAAGGGCAAGCGATTCTCACTACCCAATTCACGCATTCTGATCCACCAGCCGCTGATGCAGGGTCTCGGCGGCCAGGCGACCGACATCGACATTCACGCGCGGGAAATTCTGCGTATGCGGGAGCGGATGAACGAAATCCTGGCCCATCACACGGGCCAACCCGTGAAGCGCATCCAGGAAGACACCGAACGCGACTACATCATGTCGGGTGACCAGGGGAAGGAATACGGGATTATCGATGACGTCATCCGCAAACGGGTGTAAAGTGGAAATGGGCTTTCGGCTCTAGGCTTTAGGCTCTGGGCACGTGCTCGGAGCCGGAGTCGAACGGTCAAGCCCACAGCCAAGAGCCCAAAGCCCAAAGCCAACGCAGCATGGTTAAAAAGAACGGCGAGTCCGAGATTCTCCGCTGCTCGTTCTGCAACAAAGACCAGAACGACGTCCGCAAGCTCATTGCGGGTCCGACGGTCTTCATTTGCGACGAGTGCGTCGAGGTCTGCAACGACATCATCGCGGACGACAACCGCTTCGAGAACCGTGGTGTGCGTTCCTCGCTGCCGTCGCCGCCCGAAATCAAGAAGTTCCTCGACGAGTACGTCATCGGTCAGGAACGCACCAAGAAAAAGCTCGCCGTCGCCGTTTACAACCACTACAAGCGGATCGAGATTCAGAAGCAGCCGCGCAGCCGCAACGATGTCGAGCTGACCAAGTCGAACATCCTGCTCATCGGCCCGACCGGCACCGGCAAGACGCTGCTCGCGCAGACGCTCGCCAAGCTCCTCTCCGTCCCCTTCACCATCGTCGACGCGACCACGCTCACCGAGGCGGGTTATGTCGGCGAGGACGTCGAGAACATCATCCTCAAGCTGCTGCAGGCCGCCGGTGGCGACATCGAGAAGTGCCAGCAGGGCATCATCTACATCGACGAGGTCGACAAGATCTGCCGCAAGGACGAGAACCCCTCGATCACCCGTGACGTCTCGGGGGAAGGTGTCCAGCAGGCGCTGCTCAAGATCCTGGAAGGGACCGTGGCCAACGTCCCGCCGCAGGGCGGCCGCAAGCACCCCCACCAGGAGTTCTTCCAGATCGACACCACCAACATCCTATTCATCTGCGGCGGTGCGTTCGTTGGCCTCGACAAGGTGATCGAACGGCGCGTCGGCAAGAAAACGCTCGGCTTCAAGGCTGACGTCAAGTCGGTGAGCAAGCGCGAGGTCGGCGCCACGCTCGAGGCCGTCGAACCGGAGGACCTGATCAAATACGGTCTGATTCCGGAGTTCGTGGGTCGTCTGCCCGTCGTCGGGACGCTGCACGAGCTCGACAAGCCGGCGCTCATCCAGATCCTGACGCAACCACGCAACGCCATCACGCGTCAGTACCAGAAGCTTTTCGAATACGAGAACGTGAAGCTGCGCTTCACCGACGATGCGCTGGAAGCGATAGCCGAGTCGGCGCTCACCAGGAAGATTGGCGCCCGCGGCCTGCGGATGATCATCGAAGATCTGATGCTCGACCTCATGTACTCGGTGCCCGGCCAGAAGAAGCTCCGCGAGGTGGTCGTCACCCGCGAGATCGTCGAGGCCAAGGACAAATCGATTACTCTGATAGAGAAGGCTGGTTAGGGCTCTGGCCAGGCCGGCCTGAAGGCCGGCCTCTACGCGGGTTCCGCGCGGGGCGGACGTAGAGGCCGACCTTCAGGCCGGCCTGAACACAGCCGAGGATCGAATGGAAGTTTACGAGACTCTTCCCATCGTCCCGCTCCGGGACGTCGTCGTTTTCCCACACATGATGATGCCGTTCGTAATCGGACGGCCGTCCTCCACGCGCGCGCTCGAGCACGCGCTGCTGAAGGACAAGCGCATATTCCTCGCGGCGCAGCACGATGCCTCGATCGACGACCCGCGCCCCGAAGACATCTACACGATGGGCTGCGTGGCCAACGTCGTGCAGAGTCTGAAGCTGCCTGACGGCAACATCAAGGTGCTGGTCGAAGGCGTCGATCGCGCGCGCGCGGTCGAATGGAAGGAAGACAAGGGGTTCTACCGGGTCGTCGTCAAGGTGCTGGCGAAGCAGAAGGAACAGAGCGGCGACCTCGAAGCCACGATGGGCCGCGTCGTCTCGCTGTTCGAGCAGTACGTGAAGCTGTCGAACAACCTGCAGTACGACGCGATGATCGCCGCGGTGCGCGTCGACGATCCCGGCAAACTTGCCGACACGATTGCCGCCCACCTGCTCGTCGGCGTCGATGAAAAGCAGAATCTGCTCGAAATCATCTCGCCGCTGGAGCGCCTGAATCGCATCGCCGGCATCCTCGAGATCGAGGTGGACAAGCTCCAGGTCGATCGCCGCATCCAGTCTCGCGTCAAGAAGCAGATGGAGAAGGCGCAGAAGGAGTACTACCTCAACGAGAAGATGAAGGCGATCCAGAAGGAACTGGGTCGCAAGGACGAGAAGGGCAACGAGGTCGAGGAGCTGCAGAAGAAGATCAAGCAGGCGCGGATGCCGAAGGAGGTCGAGGAAAAGGCCGTCCAGGAGCTGAAGCGTCTCGAGGCGATGCCGCCGATGTCGGCGGAAGCCACCGTCTCGCGCAACTATCTCGATTGGCTCATCGCCGTTCCCTGGTACAAGAAGACGCGCGAGAACCGCGATCTCAAGCACGCCGAAGCGGTCTTGCACGAAGACCATTACGGCCTCGAGAAGATCAAGGACCGCATCCTCGAGTTCCTCGCCGTTCGCTCGCTCGTGAAGAAGCCGAAGGCGACGATCCTGACGTTCTCCGGACCTCCCGGCGTCGGCAAGACGTCGCTCGCCAAGTCGATCGCGCGCGCGATGAACCGCAAGTTCGTGCGCCTCTCGCTTGGCGGCGTGCGCGACGAAGCCGAGATTCGTGGCCATCGCCGTACCTACATCGGCGCGTTCCCCGGTCAGATCATCCAGATGATGAAGAAGGCCGGCACGCAGAACCCGGTGTTCCTGCTCGACGAAATCGACAAGATGTCGATGGACTTTCGCGGCGACCCGTCGGCGGCGCTGCTCGAAGTGCTCGACCCCGAGCAGAACAGCACGTTCCTCGATCACTACCTCGACGTCGAGTTCGACCTGTCGCACGTGATGTTCATCTGCACGGCCAACGTGCTGCACACGATCCCGCAGGCGCTGCGCGATCGCATGGAAGTGCTGCAGCTGGCCGGCTACACCGAGGCCGAGAAGATCGAGATCGCCAAGCGCTTCCTCGCGCCGAAGGCGATCGAGGGCGCCGGTCTCTCCGCCGACAACATCGTCGTCGGCGACGAAGCGATCCAGGCGATCATCCAGCGCTACACGCGCGAGGCTGGCGTCAGGAATCTCGAACGCGAGATCTCGTCGATCTGCCGCAAGGTCGCGCGCAAGGTCGTCGTCGAGGGCAAGTCGTTCAAGGAAGAGATCACCGCGGAGAAAGTCACCGAGTATCTCGGCGTGCCGCGGTTCCGTCCGTCGCTGGCCGAAGAGCGGAACGAAGTCGGCATCGCGACCGGTCTCGCCTGGACCGAGGTCGGCGGCGAGCTGCTCGTCAGCGAAGCGACGCTGATGGCCGGCAAGGGCAAGCTGACGCTCACCGGCAAGCTCGGTGACGTGATGCAGGAGTCGGCGCAGGCGGCGCTCAGCTACGTGCGGTCGCGTGCCGGCGAGCTGAATCTGCCCGAAGACTTCCACTCGAAGATCGACATCCACGTGCACGTGCCCGAGGGCGCGATTCCGAAGGATGGTCCGTCGGCGGGGATCACGATGGCGACGGCATTGACCTCCGCGTTGACGAAGATCCCGGCGCGTCGCGACGTGGCGATGACCGGCGAGATCACGCTGCGCGGCAAGGTGCTGCCGATCGGCGGCGTGAAGGAAAAGGTGCTCGCGGCACATCGCGCCGGCGTGAAGAACATCGTTCTGCCGCGCGACAACGAGAAGGACCTGGCGGATATCCCCAAGAACGTGCTCGACACGCTCGACCTGCATCTGGTGTCGACGATGGACGAGGTGCTGAAGATTGCGCTGGCGGAACCGCTGCCCGCGCGTCTCGCCCCAGCCCCGCCACCGGTCGTCGCCGAGGTCGCCGACGCGGGAGACCAGCGGCCGCACTGATCGGCCTTCAGTCTTCGGCCTACGGTCTTCGGGCCTGGCGCAAAACGTGAAGAGCGAAGCCGGAATTCGGTGCGTCGGAACTCACAGCAACGAGGTCGAAGACCTCGTTTCGGGACCGAAGGCCGAAGGCTGAAGCCCGAAGGCCTCACGAGTGCAGATATCCGCCGAGTTCGTGACCAGCGCTGCCGGCGCCGGTGATTTTCCGCGCGACCGCCTGATGGAAGTCGCCCTCGTGGGGCGTTCCAACGTCGGCAAGTCGAGCCTGATCAATGCGCTGGCGCGCCGCTCGGTGGCACGCACGAGCGCGGCACCGGGCAAGACGCGGCTGGCCAATTTCTATCGCGTGCAGCGAGGAACGGCACCAGCGTTGTACCTCGTGGATCTCCCGGGGTACGGCTACGCGAGGGGTGGCGACGCCTCCGCGCGCGAGTTCAACGCGCTGACCGCGGCGTACTTCTCCAGGGTCGACACGAAAGACATTGCAGTTGTACTGCTCATTGATTCGCGACATCCCGGACTCGAATCGGATCTCGACGCGTGGAACTGGGTGCGAGCGCAGCCGGTCGCGCGAGGCATCGTGGCAACCAAGGTGGACAAACTGACGCGCGCCGAACGCGTGCGCCATACCCGTGAACTCGAATCGTCGTTTGACACTCGCGCTCTGCTCGTCTCCGCGCAGAGCGGCGAAGGATTGGAAGAACTGTGGAAGCTGATCGCCAGACTACCAAAGGAAACGGCGGCGTAGTCACCGCCGCCCCGCCCGCCACCGCTGAAACCGCGGCAGGCAAGCCCGCCCAGGCCGACAAACCCGCCCAGGGCCAACCGAACGCCCCCGCGCAGACAATCTCGCTCTCGGCGATGAAGGAGATGAGCATCTCCGCGCTCACCAAAATCGCCAAGGAGCTCGAGATTGCCGGTGCGACGGGCATGCGCAAGCAGGAGCTGATCTTCGAGATCCTCCGCGTGCGCGCCGAGAAGAGCGGCAACATCTTCTCGGAAGGCGTCCTCGAGACGCTGCCCGACGGCTTCGGGTTCCTGCGCGCGCCCGATTACAACTACCTGCCGGGCCCCGACGACATCTACGTCTCGCCGTCGCAGATCCGCAAGTTCGATCTGCACACCGGCGACACGGTGTCGGGGGTCATCCGGCCGCCGAAGGACGGCGAGCGCTACTTCGCGCTGATCAAGGTCGAAGCGATCAACTTCGAGCCGCCGGAGAAGACGAAGGAGAAGATCTTCTTCGAGAACCTGACGCCGCTGTATCCGCAGCAGCACATCCACCTCGAGACCGACACCGAGAACCTGTCGGGTCGCGTGATGGACCTGCTGACGCCGCTCGGCAAGGGTCAGCGCGGCCTCATCGTCGCGCCGCCACGCACCGGCAAGACGATGCTCCTCCAGAGCATCGCCAACAGCATTACGAAGAACCATCCCGAGATTTACCTGATCGTCCTGCTGATCGACGAGCGGCCGGAAGAAGTCACCGACATGCAGCGATCGGTGCGCGGCGAGGTGATCTCGTCGACGTTCGACGAGCCGGCGCAGCGCCACGTGCAGGTCGCGGAGATGGTGATCGAGAAGGCCAAGCGCTTGGTCGAGCACAAGAAGGACGTCGTCATCCTGCTCGACTCGATCACGCGTCTGGCGCGCGCCTACAACACGATCGTGCCGGCGTCCGGCAAGGTGCTCTCGGGCGGCGTGGACAGCAACGCGCTGCAGCGGCCGAAGCGCTTCTTCGGCGCCGCGCGCAACATCGAAGAGGGCGGCTCGCTGACCATCATGGCCACGGCGCTGGTCGACACCGGATCGCGCATGGACGAGGTCATCTTCGAAGAGTTCAAGGGCACCGGCAACTCGGAAATCCACCTCGATCGCAAGCTCTCGGATCGGCGCGTATTCCCGTCGATCGACATCAGCAAGAGCGGCACCCGTAAGGAAGAACTGCTGCTGCCGAAGGACGATCTCAACCGCGTGTGGGTGCTGCGCAAGGTGCTGACACCGCTGTCCCCCACCGAAGCGATGGAGCTCCTGCTCTCGAAGATGGGCAAGACGAAATCGAACGGCGAATTCCTCGCGGCCATGGCACAGGGCAAAAGCTAGCTGGCGCAAGTCAAAAGTCAAAAGTCGCAAGTCAAAAGTAAGTTCCAAAGTGGAGCCTACTTTTGATTTACTTGTGACTTCGGACTTTTGACTTCCAACTTGCTAGAGCGCTTCTCCAAGACCACCGCTCTCCTCTCGATTTTCCTCCTCGTCGCGCTGCAGATCGCGCTTCACCCGGACGGGACGGCCACGATCCGGGCGCTGGCGGCACTGGCCCTGATTACCGGCTGGCTCGCGGCGCATGCGTCACGTCAGACTATTCACGCGTTCTGGATTTTCTCGGCGCCGCTGGCGCCCGCGCTGCTGCGGGCGCTGACGGGACGCGAAGGACCGATCCTCGATCTGATCTGGATGGCGGGTCTTGCCGGCGCGCTGCTGCGCAGCGTCTCCTGGTCGGCGTGGAGCTTTCCCGCCGGATGGCGGGTCCTGCTTGGCGGGTGGGCACTCGTTCTGTCGCTCGCGTGGCCGGTGATCCTCGCGCGTGAGGTCAACTTCGACCCGGAGCTCCTGCGCGACGCCGGCACCATCAATTCGTGGGCACTGCTGTCATCGGCGCAGGTCGTCGGATGGACGCTGCACGTCGCGCTCACGCAACTGCTCGGCCTCGCGTGGTTCGACTGGGTCATGGCCCGCTTGTCGACGCCGCGCGCGATGCACGCGTTGTGGGTCGGGACCACGGTGGCGAGTCTGGTCGCGCTGTTCCAGGCGGCATTCGACTATTCGTTCCTGAGCACGCCGGCATGGGCCGCGCTCCACCGCGCAACAGGAACGATGCTCGACGCCAATGCCTACGGCGTGATGGCCGCGATTGCCGGACCGATCGCGTTTCTCGTCCTCATGCGGCGTTCTCTCTTCATGCCCGCAACCGGTGACGCGCCTGCCAACCATCCGACCGTGACCGCTCTTGCGACGGCCGTGCTCGTCGTGAACCTGGGTGGCATGTGGGTGTCCGGTTCGCGCACGGCGCTGCTGTGCGCCGTTGGTGGCATTGCCGGTCTTGCAGCCGCGCTCTGGAAGTCGAACTCGCAACAGGCACGCCGCGCGCTCCGCATCGCGGTGCTCGCGGGAGCGGCAGCGGTCATCGTGCTCGTGATCTCGGGCAAAGCGAGCGGCCCGCTGGGACGCCTCTTCGAGCGTCCGGAAGAGAGCTCGAGCATCGTCGAGACGCTGTGGAATCGCGGAGGCTACGGCACGATCGCGATGCGCATGCTGCGCGAGTTCCCGCTGACCGGCGTCGGCATCGGCGGGTATCACGTGATTGCGCCCGATTACTGGCGCGTCATGACCGATCGGCAGCTGCCGTTCGACAACGCGCAGAACTGGTGGCGTCACGTGGCGGCCGAGTTCGGCGCGCTCGGTGGAGCCGCAGTGCTGATCTGGTCGATGGTGATGGCATGGCGTGTCGTGGCGGGACGGGCCCGCGCCGAAGAATGGCCCACCTCTGTCGTGCTTCGCAGCCTGGTCATCGGAATCGGCGTGTGCTCGCTGCTGGGTATTCCGACGCAGACGCCGATCGTCCTGCTGTCGTTCTTTCTCCTGATCGCGTGGCTCGCCGTCCTGCTTCGCGAGCCTGACGCTCCGCTGCTGGCCTCGCGCCGATCACTCGCGTGGGCAACCGTGACGGTGCTCGCCGTCGCGGCCGCGGGAGTGGATATCGCGCTCGCCAAGGGACCGTTATCGCTGGCGGCGCGCGCGGTTCGCGGTCATCGCGACTACGTGACCGGAGCGTACGCGCCCGAGGGGATACCCGGCTCGGGTCAGTTCCGTTGGACACGCCGGGAGGCGCGGTTCATTCTCCAGGAGCGGACGCCCTGGGTCGTGATGCACGTGTGGGTGCACCATCCCGATGTGTCGCGGGATCCGGTCCGTGTCACCATCGCCACCCCGTGCGGCGTCCTGGTCGAGCGAACCTTGAACTCGACAGATCCGCTGAGCATCGGCCTCGAGCTTCCGCCGGATGAGCGGATCTTCGAGGCGGTCGTCCGCGTCTCAAGAACGTGGCGCCCGTCAGCCTACGGCCAGCGCGACCGGCGTGAGCTGGGGGCCGGGGTCACCGCCGATTTCGTCCCGGATCAGAAACGCGTGCTCGAAGAAGGCACTGTTTATCGGGTTCAGAGGTGCGATCGGGCTGATTTGCTATAATTTCATGTTCTCGTTCACCCGAAGGAGCGTGCTGTGAAGGAAGGGATTCATCCGAAGTATCAGGAGGTCGAGGCCCGTTGCGCGTGTGGCAACACCTTCAAGACCCGCTCGACCAAGCCTGAGCTGCACCTGGAAATCTGCTCGGCGTGCCACCCCTTCTTCACCGGCCGTCAGAAGCTGATTGACACGGAAGGACGCGTCGAGCGCTTCACGAAGAAGTTCGGAGCGCAGACGTCGGAGCAGCGCAAGACCGCGGCGAAGGCAGCGAAGGCCGCCGCCGCGCCCAAGAAGAAGGCGACCGCGACCGCCTGACCCCCGTTTACTTCCGCAACCATCAAAACAACGCGGCATTCTGGAATGCCGCGTCGATCTTCCGGTTCAATCGCGCCAGCCGGTGATGCACCGCGTCGCGGCGCGAGGCCGTCCCTGGATAATCGAGCGACTGCAGCGCGAACGATCGTGCCGCTCCGAGATCGCGCACGCGGTGCTCGTGGTGAATGGCGAGCGCCTCGGTGGCCTCACGCACGAAGGGCGCCGGGCACCCGCGCAGTTCGAGTAATCGCCTCCACGCCAGCGCGGCCTCTTCGTATCGACGCTCGCGACGTGAAAGCACCGCGTACGCACGCAACGCCTCGGGCTGCGTCCCGGCGTCAGCGCGAAGTTCTCCTTCGAGACCCGCCGCGCGTGCAAAACAGGCTCGCGCATCGGCTGTCCTGCCCGCGCGCTCGTAGAGGCGTCCCAGACCGTACGCTTCGCGCGTCGTTGCCGCTGCCGGAGGGCCGTCCTCCAGCAGCTGCGCGGCACGCGCCGTCACAATCGCGAGCGACAACAGATCCAGCCGATTGTGTTCCAGCACGGCGATCAGCGGACGCGCATCGCCGCTGCGCACGTAGTGAAAATAGCGGCTCGGAATCTCCATCCCGGGAACGTCGCCCTCGCGGACCTGTCCACACAACGATCGCTCGACCAGGCTCAAGCGACAACTGACCTGACCCTCGTGATCGCTCCGCCACAGCCGCCGCGCCGGATGCAGCATGTCGATGTGCGGCATGCCGGCAAACGGGGTCTCCATGCGGTGAAACAGGAACCGCGTCTCGATGAGCGGAACATCGAACGTCTTGCCGTTGTAGGTGACGACGGTCCCGACGCCCTCGGCAACGTCGGCAAGCGCCTCGAGCATCGCGCGCTCGGCGGCAAAGCTCGAAAGAAAGAACTGTCTCGTGCGCAGACAACCACCGTCGAACCATGCGCAGCCGACGAGAAACGCATAGGTCCCCGCACCACCCGCAAGACCGGTCGTCTCGAGATCGACGAAGAGGAGATTCGGCGGACAGGTGACGCCGCTCAACAGCGAGACGTTCGGCCACGAACCGCTCGAGGGCGGCAGGCTGTCGGCGATGGCAACGCGACCATGCCGATGACCCGGACCGTACTTGCGATCGACAACGAGGAAGCGCTGCCCATGTGCGTCGCGCCAGTCACCGTCGAGAACTTCGGCGGTCGCATCATGGGCCGCCTGAAGGCGGCCCCTACGATCGTCCTCGAGGTGGCCGTTCCCTTTCAGATCGTGGGGGTTGCCTTCAGGCGGCCCCGGGATCGGACCGTCGTAGGGGCCGCCTTGAGGCGGCCCCCCGCCCAGAACGCGACGCAGTCGATCGGACAGTGACGTCACGCACTCACCATCGGCACGTTCTGCGGTTCACCCGCACCTGTCAAATCGAGAACCCGGAGCGCGACCATCTTGGCCAGCGGTCCGGTATCGCCGACGGGACCGACGCACGTCGGACACCCGTGATCGCAGTCGCAGCTCGCAATGAGCGTACGCGTCCTGGCGAGCAGTTGGTCGTGCATCTCGAACAGCGGCATGCTGAATCCGATCCCACCTGGATAGTTGTCGTAGACGAATATCCGCGGCTCGTCGCTGATCGTGGCTGGATGGCCGCCGCGTGTGTGCTCCTCCTCGCCCTGATCGCCCGTGCCGATCGAGATTCCGATGTCCTGGCGATCGCACATCAGCAGCAACTGCGCCACCTGCCGCATGGCAAACGACAGGCCCACGATGCCGTCGCGCCGATCATCGGCAGCAAACGGCAGCGCCGCCATCACGCTCTGCGGCACGGTCAGCCAGTAGGCCGTCGTGTGCATCTGCTGCTCGGGTAGATCGAGCTCGCCGGACCCGACGTTCTCGTTCGTATAGAACTTGATCTTCTTGAACCCGACGACGCGCGAGGAGACGTGGACCTCGCCATGCGAACGGATCCCGGGCCGCCTGAAGGCGGCCCCTACGACCTCCTGGGATCCACCGACGCCGTTGCGGAAATCGCCTTCGTCCATTCGCACGTGGGGGGTGCCTTCAGGCGGCCCCTCCGTCGCGAACGTTTCGAGAATCGTGACCTTCGTGTAGGTGATCGCGTCGGTGTAGTAATCGCAATCGATCTGGCGCGCGTACGCCTTGCGTCCCTCGAAGTCCAGCCTCTCCACCTGATAGAGCGCGCCCTCGAGCAGATAGATCGCCTTCTCGTGCAGCGTCGAGGGCCCGCTCGTGAAGCTGGTCTCGCCGATCACGTCGGAACCATGCGTCGTGTCGACCACCACGAAGTTGTCAGACGAGATCGAGCGCAGGCTGACGGCGTCCGCCGGGTAGGACTCGTTCGTCCACTGCCACTGCCCTTCGACTTCGCCCGGGGCAACTCCCTGAGGATTGCCTTCCGTCCGATGGACGAACCCGCTCTCCTCCAGCACACCGAGCACTTCCTGCACGTCGTGACGACCATACGGCTCGACCGTCGTGAACGGGAGCTCGAACGCCGCGCATTTCACATGATCGACGAGGATGTGGAGGTTGTCGGGGTTGATCAGGGCATGCTCGGGTGGTGCCTCGAAGAAATAGTGCGGATGACGCACGACGAACTGGTCGAGCGGTGCGCTGCTCGCCACGAGCACTGCCGCCGAGGGACCACTGCGTCGTCCCGCGCGTCCGGCACGCTGCCACGTGGCCGCAATCGTTCCTGGATACCCGGCCATCACACACACATCGAGCGCGCCGATGTCGATTCCCAGCTCGAGCGCGTTGGTCGACACGACGGCGCGGACGCTGCCTTCTCGCAATCCTCGTTCGATCTCGCGACGACGCTGCGGGAGATAGCCGCCGCGATAGCCGCGAATCCGTTCGCGCGCGCCCGGCGTCCTGTCGAAATCATCTTTGAGATACGTGGTCAGGATCTCGGTGGCGAGCCGGCTTTGCGCGAAGACGATGACCTGCAGCCGCCGCTCGAGGAATTGCGCCGCGAGGCGACGCGTCTCCGCGAGATACGAGCGACGGATCCCGAGCTCGCGATTGACGACCGGCGGGTTGACGAACAGGAAGTACTTCTCTCCTCGTGGCGCGCCGCTTTCCGCGACGAGCTCGAACGGCTGTTCGACCAGTCCCTCGGCGAGCTGGCGCGGATTCGCGATCGTGGCCGACGAACAAATGAACGTCGGATTCGAGCCGTAGTGCTGACAGATGCGTCGGAGTCGCCGCAACACGTTGGTGAGATGGCTGCCGAACACACCTCGATACGCGTGCAACTCGTCGATCACCACGAACCGCAGATTCTCGAACAGCTTCGCCCATCGCGGATGGTGCGGCAGAATCCCCGAATGCAGCATGTCCGGGTTGCTGAGCACGATGTGCGCGCGGCCGCGAATCGCCCGTCGAGCGTCCTGCGGCGTGTCGCCATCGTAGGTGAACACGCCAACCTGGACTTCCGTGCGACGAGTGACCTGATCCGATAGTTCGTGGAGCTCCGCCAGCTGGTCCTGGGCGAGCGCCTTCGTCGGGAACAGATACAGCGCCCGCGTCGACGGGTCGCGGAGGATGGCGTTCAGGACCGGCGCGTTGTAGCAGAGCGTTTTTCCCGATGCCGTCGGCGTCGTGATCACCACGTGTCTGCCGCTCAGGACGTGCTCGATGGCCGTCGCCTGATGCGTATACAACTGCTCGACTCCCCGGTCACGAAGCGCGGCACAGAGGCGCTCGTCGATGCGATCGGGAAAGGCGGCGAAGGAAGCCGGCTGTGGCGGCAGCCGCCGGATGGCGGTTATCCAGGCGTCCGGTGAATCCGGCCGCTGCATCGACCCGCCCGTCAGGCCGTCGAGAACCGTTCGCAGTGCCAGATCGTGATCAGGGTCGGTCCTTCGAGCCGGCAGCATGACCCGACGATGGTAAAGCGTAGATAAGGCAAAGGTCAAAGGAAAGCCGAGGGCATTCGCCTTGCGACAGGAGGGCAGGGGGCGAGCCATGCATATGACTGAGCAGCAGAAACGGGCATTCATGGTCGGCGGTGTTGGGCTCGGCGCCCTGCTTGCCGCCCAGGCCTGGCGACGGCGGCCCGAATACGACTTCGGCGGCAAGTCCGTCGTCATCACCGGAGGGTCCCGTGGCCTCGGCCTGGTGATGGCGCGCGAGTTCGCCGACCAAGGCGCACGCGTCACGCTGATAGCCCGTGACGATGCGGAGCTGGCGCGCGCGGCGGAAGACCTGCGGAGTCGACAGCCATTCGTCGATGTGCTGACCGTCAGCGCTGATATCCGCCGCCGGTATGATGCCGAACGCGCGATCGCAGAGGTGATCGGACGCTTCGGCAGCGTCGACGTCCTGATCAACAACGCCGGCATCATCCAGGTCGGGCCGCTCGATCACATGACGCTCGCGGACTACGAGGATGCGATGAACACGCATTTCTGGGGTCCGCTCTACATGATCGTCGCGTCACTCCCGCACATGCGCCGCCAGGGCGAAGGGCGCGTGGTGAACGTGACGTCGATCGGCGGTCGGGTGTCGGTGCCGCATCTGGTGCCGTACTCGGCGAGCAAGTTCGCGCTCGTCGGGCTGTCGGATGGACTTCGCGTCGAGCTCGCACGCGACAACATCGTCGTCACGACCGTGTGCCCGGGATTGATGCGGACCGGATCGCCGATCAACGCGATGTTCAAGGGGCAACGGCCGCACGAGTACGCCTGGTTCGCGATTGCCGATTCACTGCCGCTGGCGAGCATCAACGCCGAGCGGGCGGCGCGTCAGATCGTCGAGGCGTGCCGGCGCGGTGACGCGGAGCTCGTGATCACGCTTCAGGCAAAGATGGCCATCCTCGCGCGCACGATCGCGCCGGAGCTGTTCTCGGATGTGATGGTGGCCATCAACCGCCTGCTGCCTGGACCGGCACCGCGCGGTGACGAGTCGCGACCGGGACGCGAGAGCGAATCGAAGTGGGCACCGTCGGCGCTCACGAAGACGACTTACGCAGCTGCCGAACAAAACAACGAAATGTAAACTCCTGACGCTGGTCGGTGCACCTTGCACCCGCCAGCGAAGAACGCATTGCACCGACACGCGAAGCGTGGCATTGCACCGACAGCGTCAGAAACATTGCACCGACCAGGTCAGAGTGCGTTACACCAAGAGGCGCCAGCCCGGTTCAGGGCGCGCAGGTCAGCACGATCTGCGTAGTGTTCGGGTCGCACGGGATCGGACGAAAGAACGTCAGCATTCGTCCGCAGATGATCACGCTGATCCACGCCGTGAGCGAGATGGCGGCAATGATCCGCGCACGTACCGGTGCCTGGTATACCGCCACCGACCCGAACACGGTTTTCCACGACGTCAAGTAGAACAGGCTTGCGTTCAGCCCGCCGATCGCCAGGAACACCAGCTTGAGATGAAACGACCGGTTGTAGATGTACTGATCCGGTTCCGTCAGGAGAAACAGCAACCCAGTCGTGATGTTGATTGCGAATCCCATCAAGCCGAACGGAATGAAGCGATGGACCGCGGAGAGCGGCACCCGCTTCGCGACGCCGAGGAGGCGCAGATCGAACGCCCCAATCGATCCAATCAACAGGCAGAGGCCGAGGAAGTGCAGGCTCTCGGCCATCGGCCATCCCCACGCGGTGTGCATCATCTTCGCGACCGGTGAATGGAGGCGGATGGATGTCACGAGCCAGATCTGAAAGGCGTGCATGATCAATCGAACGCGGTCAGGTGCGTGTAGGTGTAGGCGAGCAGCCGACCCGCGGTGATGGCGGCCGCCCAGCAGGTCAACGACGCGATGGCCAGCCAGCGCACTCGTCTGACCGACAGCGACGCGATCAGCGCCTGATCATCGGTCAACACATGGCTGATGCGGCGCACGAGCACCATCGCCAGACCAACGAGAAACAGCTTCACGTAGAAGAGCGGATTGGTGAGCGCCTTCGTCGGGTATCCGATCAACAGCAACACGCCGGACACGGCGTTGAGCCAGAACCCGAGCCATAGCATGGGCAGGAAGCGGCGCATTTCCCGCATCGGCACACCGGGCGCGATCCCGAGCACGCGCAGGTCGATGGCAGCGCTCAGCCCCGCGGCGAACCCCATCCCGATGGCATGAACCGCGAGGATCCCCGGAAATGCCCAGAGCGAGGGCGACCCCACGATCCATTGATTCAGCGCCGTCGATTCGAGCCAGACGAGGAAGGCGTGCACGAGCAGTAACTACCGTGACTTGCGACGCGGCTTCGATGCGCCGGTGCCGCCAATGTCCTTGGGCGCCCGCCTGCTCCACGCGGCGCGCAACGCCGTTCGCACAGTCCCTTTACGCGCGGCGCGCAGCAGCACGTGTGTCGATCCCGCTCGCCCCCAGGCGCCCTTGGCGGGAACGAACACGTCCGGGTCCGCCTGGCACAGGAGCGCCTGCTCGTCGGGAGCGAGAGACAGGCACCCCCACTCTTCACTCGGATAGCCCAGCGTCGCGAAGATCTTTCCGCCCACGCGAAAGTCCGGGTGATCCATGTGGGACGCCTCGACAGCACCAGGCAGACTGAGCGCGATCGATCGGAAGTCGTCGGCGGTCATTGGCGCCGGATTATATAATCCCGGCTCGAGCAGGGGGCTTGCCCCGGAGGAAGAAAACGTGAGTAAAGGTCCGCGCGGCATCACATGGACAATCACGGCGCTCGCGGTCACGATCGCCAGCGCTGCGCTTTTCACTGTCCGGATCACAGCGCAGGATGGCGGTCCGCGCCCGCCGGATCTCGCTGGCGAGTGGCGTCTCGATCAGGGCGAGGATCCCGGCCAGCCGCCGCCGAACGACTATACCGGGCTCGCGTTCAACGACGCCGGCCGCCTCCGGGCTGACACCACACCGGAGTCGATCTGGGGCACGCCGGAGTATCAGTGCCGGCCACATTCGGCGCCACATCAGTGGCGCGGGGTGGGCGGTGTGCGCATCCTCAAGGAGCTGGACGCGATCTCACGCGACATCGTCGGCTTCCGGCTGCAGTTCATGCGCTCGCTCGATCGGCCCATCTTCCTCGACAACCGTCCGCATCCCCCCGCCTGGGCGCCACACAGCTGGAGCGGGTTCTCCACGGCGCAGTGGGAAGGGCAGACGCTCAAGGTCACGACCACACACCTCAAGGACGGATATCTGAAGCGTGGTGGTCCGCAGACGAGCGATATGCTGACGATGACGGAGTACATCACGCGTCACGACGACATCATGACGATCGTGCAGGTGGTGGACGATCCGATCTATCTCGATGAGCCCTACGTGCTCTCGATCACCTACACGTACGATCCCAACGGCGGCCCGCCCACTGAAAACTGCACGGGAAGCTCGTTCGCCGAGAACGGCGGAACCGATCGGCATCACGTGCCGCACTTCCTGCCAGGACAGAACAGCGCCATCGGCGAGTTCCTGAAGACCGAGGACTGGATTCCGTTCGACGCGATTCGCGGCGGCGTGAAGACCATCTACCCGGAATATCGCTCCGTCCTGAGCGGCGGGCGGCCGGTCGCCAACCTCACGGTCCCCGTCTCACGCTCGGCCAACGAGGTCGCGAAAGCGATCGCCGACCAGAGCCCACGCGACGGCGAAGTGCATGTGCTGCCGGTGCAAGGGAACGTTTACATGCTGGTCGCGGACGGCACCAACATCACCGCGTCGGTCGGCCTGGACGGCATCGCCATCGTCAACACCGGCGCCGCGCAGATGTCCGACAAGGTGCTGGCCGCGCTCACCGATCTGGCCCGGACCACCGTCTACGCGCCGACAACGAACAAATGCTTCGGCGCCAATTGCCCGAGCCCGTTCGGCGCCCCCGCGTGGTCGAGCCCGTTCTTCAATGCGATTGTCGCGTCGCCGCGTCCGGCGCAAGGGCTGCGCTATGTGATCAACACGAGCGCCGCACCGGAGCACATCGGCGGCAATGAAAAGCTCGCCTCATCCGCGTCGTTCAAGCGCGGCGGGACGGGGCGCGCTTTCGGCAGCGCCGCGCCGGACATCGGCAACAACGCGACGATCGTGGCGCACGAGAACGTCCTGAGCGTCATGACCAACGGAACACCCAAAGCGCCGTCCGGCGCGCTGCCCAGCGAAACGTACTTCGACGAGTTCTACAAGGTCTCCGAGTACGTGAATGGCGAGCCGCTGATCCTCTACCATGCGCCAGCCGCGAACACGGATGGCGACAGCATCGTGTTCTTCCGCCATTCCGAAGTCATCAGCGCCGGTAACCTGATGTCCACGATCAGCTATCCGCTCATCAACGTCGACAAGGGCGGAACGATCCAGGGCGTCATCGACGGCTTGAATCAGATTCTCGATCTCGCCGTCGCCGAGTATCGCGCCCAGGGCGGCACGTGGGTCGTCCCGGGACGCGGACGATTGTCGGACACGGCCGATGTGGCCGCGTATCGCAACATGCTGGTCATGATTCGCGACCGCGTGCGCGATCTGAAGAACAAGGGGATGACGTTCGAGCAGGTGAAGGCGGCGCGGCCGACCCTGGACTTCGACGGCCGCTATGGAGCGACGACGGGGCCGTGGACAACGGACATGTTCCTGTCAGCGGTCTATAACACGCTACCGGCGAAGAAGTAGCGTGGGTTCCGCGAAGCGGACCATTCATCCCACGTAGGGTCCGCCTTTAGGCGGACCTGAGTAGGGTCCGCACTTCTTTTGACGTCCGTAGGGTCCGCCTTTAGGCGGACCTGAGATATCGAAATTTATGAAACAGACCGTCCTCATCGTGTTCTGCGTTCTTGCATCCGCCACGGCGCTCGATGCGCAGCGTGGTCGCGGCGCTGGCGCGCCGCCGCGGACTCCGCGCCAGGTCGCGCCGATCGATCTGACCGGCTATTGGGTGTCGCCCGTCATCGAGGACTGGAAGTTCCGCATGGTGACGCCCAACAAAGGCGTCTTCGGCGGCATTCCGCTGAACAACGAAGGACGCAAGGTCGGTATGAGCTGGGATCCCGCCGCCGACGAGAAGGCGGGAGAACAGTGCCGCGCCTATGGCGCCGGTGGAATCATGCGGCTGCCGAGCCGTATCCACGTGACGTGGCAGGACGACACGACGCTGAAGGTGGAGATCGATACCGGCACGCAGACGCGCCTGCTCTCGTTCACCGCGCCGCCACCGGCGGAAGCGTCGTGGCAGGGTCAATCGCTGGCGCAGTGGAACATCCCTGCAAACACGTTGAAGGTCGTGACGACGAACCTCAAACCTGGATACGTGCGCAAGAACGGCGCGCCCTACAGCAACAAAGCTGTGGTCACCGAGTATTGGGAACTGCACTCGCTGCCGAACAAGGACCAGTGGATGACGGTCACCACAAAGGTCGAGGACCCGGTCTACCTCACGCGCCCGTATCTCACGAGCTCGGATTTCAAGAAGCTGCCTGGCGCAGCTGGATGGAACCCCACGCCCTGCAGCGCGAAATGATGCGGCGCGGACCTTATGGTCCGCGTAGGGGCGATCGTCGAGGTCTCATATACTCGGATCGTGCGCAGCAAGAGTGCAGGCGCCGTCGTTCGCGCTCGTCTCGAGCGACTCGCAGCGATGACGGCTGACGAGCGAGTCGCAATCGCTGCGCGGCTCGGAGAAGAAGCGGTAGCCATGTACATGAGTGCGCACAGCGTCGACCGCCGCACTGCCGTCGCGAGGATCAAGGCGACCAGACACCTCGGTCGCCGTCGATCTGCGTCCGCGGAAACCGATGCTCGCTGAGCCGGTTCGACGCATTCTCGATTCCTTTGAAATCCCATACGCGCTCGTGGGCGCGTACGCCATGGCGGCGCGAGGTTATCCTCGGTCGACGGTCGACATCGACTTCCTGACGGCCGACGAACGAGTCGGCACCAGCACGACATGGGTCGATCTGGAAAGGGCAGGCGCAACCGTGGACGTGCGCCGAGGCGACGCCGACGATCCGCTGGGCGGCGTCGTACACATCCTTCTCGCTGATGGCACCGACGTCGACGTCGTGCTCGCGAAGTGGAAGTGGGAAGCAGAGCTGATCGCCCGCGCGGAGTGGCTGCGTTTCAATGACACTCTCATCCGAGTTCCACGAACCGGCGATCTGATTCTGATGAAGCTGGCGGCGGGCGGCTATCTCGATCTTCGTGACGCTGCTGCCTTGCTGGCCGTCGCCGATCGCGACACGTCGATCCGGGAGGTCGAGGCCCATCTAGACGACGTGCGTCCCGATGTCCGTGGCGCGTGGCGCGACCTGCTGACCCAATCGGAGCGATAGTCGTCGCGCGCTAGAACAGTGCAATCGGGTTGACCGGCGATCCGGTTGCGCCGCGGACCGGCAGCGGGGCAATCGTGAGCATGAACTCCCAGCGATTTCTCGCCGCCGCCGCTTCGGCGAGTGCTTCCGTTCTTCAGCACCGCGTC
>Ga0081539_10000902_pt1 | contig 56412 bp, 59 predicted proteins | sample TabmetS4T2R2_FD_71023 | JGI IMG/M metagenome (GOLD analysis project Ga0081539, IMG submission 71023) | Tabebuia heterophylla rhizosphere microbial communities from the University of Puerto Rico - S4T2R2 | ecosystem: Host-associated > Plants > Roots > Rhizosphere ...
GACGCGCGCCACCAACAGCGCCGTAGCTAGCGCGGCTTGGTTGGAAGGCCTCCGGGGAGCCCGTTACCCCATCTGCGGGTGCCGCCGGCACCCGGCCTTCCCTGCGCCCTTCTTTCAGAGAAGGGAGCAACGAAGATGCAAAGCTCAGGCGAAATCGCGCCGTGAGAACGGGCACACATGTCTCCACGTCATTGCGAGGAGCGGAAGCGACGACCCGTCTACGCTTGCTGCGCAAGCTACGCCGGGCTCACAGTCCGCCGAAGCTCGAAGGGCGAAGGCGGAAGCAATCCATCTATCCCCGCGGGGGCAGATGGATTGCTTCGCTTCGCTCGCAATGACGGTGGCTGGCTTCCGTCTATGCCGCTCGCCTTACCGCCCCTGCGGCTTCGGCGTGGTGCGCCGGCGGTCGGCGGCGGGCTGATAGGCGACACGCGAATGGTGCGCGCAATAAGGCAGGCCGGTGAGCGCCTTGCCGCCGCAGAAGAAGAATTCCGGGCTGGCGGGATCGCCGACCGGCCAGTGGCAGGTGGCTTCGTTGAGCTCCAAGAGCGACAGCCGCTGGCTCATCGGCACGACATTGTCGTAGGCGATCGGGTCGGCTTCGACCTCGACCTCAAAGGCCTGCGCCAGCGCCGTATTGCCGCGCGACATCGGGCGCGATACCCGCACCATCTGCGCCGGACGGGCCTTGCGCGGCCGTGGCGCGGCCGTGGAGGGCGCTTTCGCGCGGCCGGAGAGGCCGAGGCGGTGCACCTTGCCGATCACCGCGTTGCGGGTGACGTTGCCGAGCTCGGCCGCAATCTGGCTGGCCGACAGGCCACTTTCCCAGAGCTTCTTCAGCTGCTCGACGCGCTCATCGGACCAGGTCAATACCGTCATCGTATTCTTCCCTTCGCCTCGCGCCGGCCGCCTGAGGGCGGTGGCCTGCGAGGCCAATCCAAGAAATCTCTGCGGGCAGAATCCCTTAGCCCTCGCCGGGCACGTGTGATCCGCGCCCGAACGTTTACGCCGCAAAAAAAGGTACTTAGGGGTCAGGTATGCCGCACGAGATGTCGTACCTGACAAGACAAACGCTACAATATGCCGTGACTCCGGCGCAAGAGTCGGTCGTTGCGCTTCCACATGTTCCGTCAGAACTGCATGGCCCACCGGGATTGTACGGGCGCAGGGCATTTTGCACTGCACGCCGAGCCTCTTATGGCGTGTTGACAGGCTTCGCCCCGCCCCTCAAGATGGTTCGCGCGTGCCGCCTGCAAAAGGCGGCACGTTTCGTTTTCCGCTTGTCTAGCCGATGCGATCGCAACGCGCGGACAGCTCAAAAACCAGCAAGTGACAGCCATGACCAACAGCGCCACGTCGCATCTGCTTCCCGTCTTTGCCAGGGTCGATCTCGGCTTCGAGCGCGGCGAGGGCGCCTGGCTCGTCGCCACCAATGGCGAGCGCTATCTCGACTTCACCTCGGGCGTTGCGGTGAATGCGCTGGGACACGCGCATCCGCACCTCGTCAAGGCGCTGCAGGAGCAGGCGACAAAGCTCTGGCATATGTCGAACCTGTTCATGAGCCCGGATGGCGACAAGCTCGCAGCGCGGCTCTGCGAGCAGAGCTTTGCCGACTTCGTGTTCTTCTGCAATTCCGGCGCCGAGGCGATGGAATGCGTGATCAAGGTGGTGCGCCGCTATCACGCCTCGAAGGGCCATCCCGAGCGCTATCGCATGATCACCTTCGAGGGCGCCTTTCACGGCCGCACGCTGGGGACGCTCGCCGCCACCGGCTCCGCCAAGTATCTCGAAGGTTTCGGGCCGCCACTGGACGGTTTTGACCAGGTCGCCCATGGCGATCTCGAGGCGGTGAAAAAGGCGATCGGCCCGCACACCGCCGGCATCCTGATCGAGCCCGTGCAGGGCGAGGGCGGCGTGCGCTCCGCACCCGTTGCCTTCTTCAAGGCGCTGCGCGAGCTCTGCGACCAGCATGGCCTCTTGCTCGCCTTCGACGAGGTGCAGACCGGCATGGGCCGCACCGGCGATCTCTTTGCCTACAAGCGCCTCGGCGTCACCCCTGATGTAATGTCGCTCGCCAAGGCGTTGGGCGGCGGCTTCCCGATCGGCGCCTGCCTTGCGACGGCGGAAGCGGCATCCGGCATGACACCCGGCTCGCACGGCTCGACCTTCGGCGGCAATCCGCTGGCGATCGCGGCGGCCAATGCCGTGCTCGACGTCATGCTGAGCCCCGGCTTCTTCGACCGCGTGCAAAAGATGTCGCTGCTCTTGAAGCAGAAGCTCGCCTCCGTCGTCGACCGCTATCCGTCGGTGCTGGCGGAAGTGCGCGGCGAGGGGCTTCTGGTCGGCGTCAAGGCCGTGGTGCCCTCGGGCGATCTCGTCAATGCGCTGCGCGACCAGAAGCTGCTCACGGTCGGTGCCGGCGATAATGTCGTGCGCTTCCTCGCGCCCCTGATCGTCAACGAGGCCGAGATCGACCAGGCGATCGGCGCTCTCGAGCGGGCCTGCGTGGCGCTGTCGGCGACGGAAAAGAAGAAGGCGGGGTGATGAGCAAGCCGCCACGACATTTCCTCGATATCGGCGAACTGCCGCTCGGGGAATTGCGCAACATCATGGACGCCAGCCGCGCCATGAAGGCGAAGCTGAAGGCGCATGACAGGGGCAAGAAGCCGCTCGAAGGCAAGACGCTCGCGATGATCTTCGAGCGGCCATCGACCCGCACGCGGGTATCGTTCGACGTCGGCATGCGGCAGCTCGGCGGCGAGTCCATCATGCTGACCGGCGCGGAGATGCAGCTCGGCCGCGGCGAGACCATCGCCGATACCGCGCGCGTGCTGTCGCGCTATGTCGACGCCATCATGATCCGCATCCTCAATCACGATGCGCTGCTGGAGCTCGCGCAATACGCCACCGTGCCCGTGATCAACGGCCTGACACGGCGCTCGCATCCCTGCCAGGTGATGGCTGATCTGATGACCTACGAGGAGCATCGCGGCTCGATCGAGGGCAAGACGGTGGCCTGGACCGGCGACGACAACAACGTGCTCGCCTCCTGGGCGCACGCCGCCGAGCGCTTCAAATTCCAGCTCAATATCGCCACCCCGCCGGAACTCGCGCCGAAGAAGCCGATGCGCGACTGGATCAAGGCAACGGCCGCGCCGATCATGCTCGGCAATGATCCGGAAGCTGCCGTGCGCGGCGCCGATTGCGTCGTCACCGACACCTGGGTGTCGATGGGCGACAAGGAAGGCGAACATCGCCACAACGTGCTGCGGCCCTACCAGGTCAACGCCAAGCTGATGTCATTGGCAAAACCCGACGCCATCTTCATGCATTGCCTGCCCGCCCATCGCGGCGAGGAGGTCACCGATGAGGTGATCGACGGCCCGCAGTCCGTGGTGTTCGACGAAGCCGAGAACCGCCTGCACGCGCAAAAAGGCATTTTGGCCTGGTGTTTCGACGCGGTGGCGTGAGAGGCAAACAACACTGTCGTCCCAGGCAAGCCGGGACCCACACCGCGTGATCTACACGTTTCGATGAACTGGTAGACACACGGTGCACACAATCAAGCCGGTGGATATGGTCCCGGCCTTCGCCGGGACGACGTGTCAACCCCTTTCGTTTCGCGACTTAGGACCCCAGATAGAGCGCCATGGTTTCCCAATCCCCTGAAACGAAAACCGCGCGCGAAACGCCGGTCCGCGCACCGTCAGCGGTTCCCGTGGACGACACGGTTTTGCCTTTCGAGGTCGCCGCCCTCGATCTGCGCGGCCGCCTGACCCGTCTCGGCCCCGCGCTCGACGAGGTCCTTACCAAGCACGATTATCCGGCGCCGGTCGGAAAACTGCTCGGCGAGGCTATCGTGCTCACCACGCTGCTCGGCACGTCGCTCAAATTCGAGGGCCGCTTCATCCTGCAGACCCGAACCGACGGCCCGGTCTCCTTTCTGGTCGTCGACTTCAAGTCGCCCGACCGGCTGCGCGCCTATGCGCGCTTCGACGCCAAGCGGCTGAAGGAGGGACAGACCTCCGGCGAATTGCTCGGCAAAGGGCATCTCGCCATGACCATCGACCAGGGTGCCGACATGAGCCGCTACCAGGGCCTGGTCGCCCTCCACGGCGGCAATCTGGAAGAAGCCGCGCACGAATATTTTCTGCGCTCCGAGCAGATCCCGACCCGCGTGCGCATCGCGGTCGGCGAGGAATGGCGCGGCGGCGAGGCCGGAAAACATCGCTGGCGCGCCGGCGGCATGCTGCTGCAATTCTTGCCCAAGGCGCCCGAGCGCGCACGGCAGGCCGATCTGCATCCCGGCGATGCGCCGGAAGGCACCGTGCATCACACCGTCGCCGAGGACGACGCCTGGGTCGAGGGCCAGTCGCTGATCGGCACCGTCGAGGATGTCGAACTGATCGACCCAAGCCTGTCGGGCGAACGCCTCCTCTACCGCCTCTTCCACGAGCGCGGCGTCCGCGTGTTTTCCCCGCAGCCGCTGCAGGCGAAATGCTCCTGCTCGCGCGATGCGGTGTCCGCGATGCTGAAAAGTTTTGCCCCGAAAGACCGCGCCGACATGGTGAAAGACAACAAGGTCGTCGTCACCTGCGAGTTCTGCAGCTCGGTCTACGAATTCACCCCGCAAGAGGCGGGGGTGGAGGAGACGTAAGCGGACTTGCCTGCCGTGCACTTACCTCGCGATCAATTTCTCCTGCGTCTCCTTGATCCATCCATAATGCGCGGCGAGCGCGACGGCGCGCGTCCGCTTGTCCGAGACGCTGACGATCAGGCCCACCAGCGTGTGCATGCCGCGATAGGCAAACAAAGGCCCGCCGGAATCGCCGGGCGCGCCGCCGGCGCGGTCCTCGCCGACGCTGGTCAGGATCGCCCAGCCGCGAAACGCCTGGCTCACGCGCAGCAGCACCATGCGCAGCACGGGAGCAGGCTTTGCCTCGTCGGCCGAGGCCTTGCCGTAGCCGGCGGCGATCAGGCTGTCGCCCTCGGCAAGGTGACGCGCGCTCAGCGTGGCCGGGATGAAGCGGTCGGGCAGCGGTTTTGCGAGCTTAAGGATCGCCAGATCCGGCGAGCCGGCATCCCTGCGGCTCCACAGCGGGTGCGGGACGATCTCGTCGACGGCGCTGAGCCGCGATGGCGGAGAGCTTTCTCCGCCCATGTTGCTGCCGACCCAGAATTTCTCTCCAGACGGAATGCAGTGCGCGGCCGTCAGCACGATCGTCTGCGCCAGCACCACGCCGGTGCACCGGCCCTTCGCGCCGCCCACGATGACCGTGTAGCGTTGAATGGTGCCGTCGGCGAGATCGGCGCCGACCAGCGCGTGGCAGCGATCAGCACAGAGCAGGGCTGTGGCGAGAACGGCTGTCGTCGCGGCAAGGATCGTTCTGTTCATCAGCGCGATCCCGCCTCGCATCCGTCAGTTCAGCACACGTTTCTCGCTGGGACTGTCAAGCGAGAAGGTCGGCACGTCGATCTCGAACTGCTCGCCGCTCTCGCTCACCATCTGGTAGCGCCCGGTCATGAAGCCCGAGGAGGTCGGCAGCGGCACGCCAGAGGTGTACTCAAAGCGCTCGCCGGGCGCGAGCACGGGCTGCTCGCCGACCACGCCGGGGCCCTTCACTTCCTGCTTCCTGCCGGTCGCGTCGGTGATGACCCAATGCCGGGTGCGCAGCTGCACGGTCTCGCCGCCGGTATTGGTGATCACGATGGTGTAGGACCAGAAATACTGCCCCTTATCCGGTATCGAGCGCTCCGGCATGAAGGCCGGCTCGACGGTGACCTCGATCTGGCGGGTGACGGCGCGGTACATGTGAGGCGATCTTCCAAATTCGTGAAGTTATCTTATCTAAACCACGGTGCGGAACAACGCCGCCCGGGCGGTAACAATCCTGCCAGTGGCAAGGTCGGTCGCCGTTTCGCCAAGTTCCGTGTCCCAGGGCACAAACCGCACGCCATGGGCATGCGTATTTGCCTGCAAGTGCCGGACCGCTATTCTCTATCGGGCCGTGCAATCGCGTAAAATCCGCTGCTAATACGGTGCCTGATGACATCAATTGCCGATACCGTTGGCGGTCGCCCGCGCGCTGAAAGCGCCGCCGCGCACGCGCCTGCCGCCCCCGCCATCACGCTGCCCGCGGTCGGCGAGCGCGAATTGCGGCTCGACCTGTTTCGCGGCCTCGCGCTGTGGCTGATTTTCCTCGACCACCTGCCGAACAACATCCTGGCCTGGCTTACCATCCGCAACTACGGCTTCTCCGACGCCACCGAGATTTTCATCTTCATCTCCGGCTACACCGCCGCCTTCGTCTATGGCCGGGCGATGCTGAATTCCGGCTTCGTCATCGCCAGCGCGCGCATCCTGCGCCGGGTCTGGCAGATCTATGTCGCGCACGTCTTCCTGTTCACGATCTTCCTCGCCGAAATCTCCTATGTCGCCACCCGTTTCGACAACCCGCTCTACTCGGAAGAAATGGGCATCATGGATTTCCTCAAGCAGCCGGATGTCACCATCATCCAGGCGCTGATCCTGCGCTTCCGTCCCGTCAACATGGATGTGCTGCCGCTCTACATCGTGCTGATGCTGTTCCTGCCGCTGATCCTGTGGCTGATGAAATGGCGGACCGACGTCACGCTGGTGCTCTCGGCCGCGCTCTATGCGGCGACCTGGTATTTCGATCTCTATCTCTCCGCCTATCCGAACGGCGTCTGGTTCTTCAATCCGTTTGCGTGGCAGCTGCTGTTCGTGTTCGGCGCCTGGTGCGCGCTCGGCGGCGCGCGGCGGATGTCGCGCATCCTGTCCTCGAATGTGACGCTGTGGATCTGCATCGCCTATCTCGCCTTCGGCCTGTTCGTCGCCATGATCTGGAATTTCCCGACGCAGCTCGGCTTCCTGATGCCGAAATGGCTCGAGCGGTGGATGTACCCGGTCAGCAAGACCGACCTCGACGTGCTGCGCTTTGCCCACTTCCTGGCACTGGCGGCGATCACGGTACGCGTCCTGCCGAAGGACTGGGCGCCGCTGAAATCGGCCTGGCTGCGACCTTTGATCCTCTGCGGGCAGCATTCCCTTGAGATATTCTGCCTCGGCGTATTCCTGGCCTTCGCCGGCCATTTCGTCCTTGCCGAAGTCGCCGGCGGCGCCGCGATGCATGTCGTAGTCAGCCTGGCCGGCATCGTCATCATGTCCGGCATGGCGTGGGTGATTTCGTGGTACAAACGGTCCGCCGACAAAGACGCGAAAAAGGGCATCGGCAACGCCGATATGGCGGGAGGAAGCCTATGAAGGCCGCCATCCTGAGCCTGGTCCTGGCCGCCGGCCTGATCGCCGCGCCGCTCGCGCGCGCCGACGACAAGCGGGTCGAGGACAAGCCCGTCTGCGACGTCCCGGCCTATCTGCTCAACAGCGAGAGCACGCTTGCCAAGGTCGCCGCGGCCGTCAAAGGCGGCAAGCCGCTGAATGTGCTGGTGGTCGGCAGCCGTTCGTCCACCATCCCGTTCCAGGAAGCCAGCGCCTGGCCCGCCCAGCTGCAGACCACGCTGAAGGAGAGGCTCGGCTCGATCCCCGTCAATCTCTCCGTAGAAATACAGAGCGGCAAGACCTCCGAGGACACCGCCGCCACCCTCGTTAAGCTGGTGGAAGCAAAAAGCCCTACTTTGGTCATCTGGCAGACCGGCACCGTGGATGCTATCCGGGGCATCGATCCCGATGAATTCCGCAGTGCCGTCGACGATGGAGTTACTGCGCTGCAAAAGGCGGGAGTCGATGTGGTTCTGATGAACCTTCAATACAGTCCGCGGACAGAGACAATGACGTCTGTGCCGCCTTATCTCGATAATATGCGCGTGGTGGCGCAGCAGCACGACATCCCGCTGTTCGACCGCTTTGCCATCATGCACCACTGGAATGATTCAGGAGATTTCGACCTGTTCAGCGCCACTCATGGCGTCGATCTTGCCAAACGCGTTCATGCCTGCCTCGGCCGTGCGCTGACGAAATTCGTCATCGACACCGCCCATCTGGATCAGACGCAGCAGAATTAGGAACCAGCGTTAATGAGTTCTCACTACCCTTTTCGTGCCAGCACATTGCCTGTCGTTGCCGCGCTCGCGGCGATGGCGCTGCTGACGCCGGCCTCGGCGCACGCGCAGACGGCGCAGCAGGCCGCTCTCGGCGCCAAGTCTGAGCCCCCCAAGGCCGAGCCCCCCAAATCCGAGCCCTCCAAGCCTGACGCCGCCAAATCCGGGGCGCCGACCACCGGCACCGCGACCGCCGCCACCGATCCCGCCAACCCCGGCCAGAAGAGCATCGCCGCGCGAACTGTCGACAAGGTGAAAGACATTTTTGCGCGCGTGCCCTGCCTGCCGCCGAAGGGCGGCCACAAGCCGATGGGTTCGCTGCCGCATGTCGCGAGCAAGCTGATCGCGGGCCAACCGGTCACCATCATCGCCTTCGGCTCGTCATCGACGCAAGGCTACGGCTCGACCGCGCCGGAATTCACCTATCCCAATCGCCTTGCCGCGCAGCTCAAGCGGGCCTATCCGACCGCCGACATCATCGTGCTCAACCGCGGCAAGGGCGGCGAGGATGCGCCGGAAATGATGCGGCGGCTGCAGACCGAGGTGATCGAAATGAAGCCGGATCTGGTGATCTGGCAGGTCGGCACCAACGCCGTGCTGCGCAACCTTGATCAGGGCGAGACCGAAAAAATGATCGCGGACGGCATCGCACGCATCCAGGCGGGCGGAAGCGACGTCGTGCTGGTCGATCCGCAATATTCGCCGCGGGTCAACGAGAAGGCGGAAGGCGCCGGCAAGATGATGAAGCTGCTCGGCAGGGTCGCCGATCTGCGCAAGGTCGGCATCTTCCCGCGCTTCGAGGTGATGCGCGACTGGCACGAGAAGCAGGCGATCCCGGTGGAGGAATTCATCATCGCCGACGGCCTGCACATGAACGACTGGGGCTACGCCTGCTTCGCGCAGCTTTTGGCCGACGACATCATCAAGTCGGTCGGCCAGATCAAGCTCGGCGTCGCCGTGCCGTCGGATGTGCGGACGTATAGGCCGATGTAGGAGGCGAATGGCGAATGGCGAATAGGGGCTCATCCATTCGCCACTCGCTACTCACCATTCGCCAACTCACACCTTCTCCAGCGCCTGCGCCAGATCCTCGACCAAGTCGTCCGCGTGCTCCAGTCCCGTCGAGAAACGAATAAAGCCGTCGCTGATGCCGAGTTCGGCGCGCGCCTCCGGCGTCAGCCGCTGATGCGTGGTGGTGGCCGGATGCGTCACAAGACTCTTGGCGTCGCCGAGATTGTTGGAGATGCGCGCGAGCCTCAAGGCGTTGAGGCAGCGGAATGCCGCGGCCTTGCCGCCCTTGACCTCGAAGCCGACCAGTGTCGAGCCGGCGCGCATCTGCTTCTTCACGAGCGCCGCCTGAGGATGGTCGGCACGGCCGGGATAGATCAGCCGCGACACTTTCGGATGCGTGGCGAGCGCGTCGGCGACCTTGGCCGCTGTCTCGGTCTGGGCGCGCACGCGCACCGCGAGCGTCTCCAATCCCTTCAGGAGCACCCAGGCGTTGAATGGCGACAGCGATGGCCCGGTCTGGCGCATGAAATTGTGGATGTGCTCGGCGATGAATTTCTCCGACGACAGGATCACGCCGCCGAGGCAGCGGCCCTGGCCATCGATATGCTTCGTCGCGGAATAGACCACGACGTCGGCGCCGAGCGACAGCGGGCTTTGCCAGATCGGCGTCGCAAACACATTGTCCACGATCAGCCGTGCGCCGGCCTGGTGCGCGATGTCGGCGATCGCGGGAATGTCGAGCACGTCAAGCGTCGGATTGGTCGGGCTCTCCAGGAAGCAGCTTTTCGTGTTCGGTCGCATCGCCTTTTTCCAGGCGTCGAGATCGAGCCCGTCGACCAATGTGGAGGTGATGCCGTAGCGCGGCAGCAGATCCTCCACCACGTAACGACACGAGCCGAACAGCGCCTTCGACGCAACGACGTGGTCGCCGGCTTTCAGGGGCGCGAGCACCGCGGTCGTGACCGCGGCCATGCCGGTCGCGGTCGAGCGACAGGCTTCGGCGCCCTCGAGCTCGATCATGCGCTGCTCGAACATCCCAATCGTCGGGTTGGAATAGCGCGAATAGATGTAGCCGGGGTCCTGGCCCTTGAATCGTGCTTCGCAAAGCTCGGCGGTTTCGTAAACATAACCCTGCGTCAGAAACAGCCCTTCCGAGGTCTCGCCGAATTGCGAGCGCAACGTGCCGGAATGCACCAGCCGGGTTTCGGGACGATAGCGGGCGGCGGACTTAAGCTCAGACATGTGACCTCCAAAGCGACCACCGAAATGGCCACAAAAAAACCGGCCTGGAAAAATTTCCACGGGCCGGGATCACACTGTCCCCGGCCTGTTTAGCGACTTGTTTAACGTGGCTGCAAGCCGGCCGGCTCAAATCACCACGGGATAAGTGATGCTGATATTCGCTCGCGCCCTTTCCGTCAAGGCGGCCATCGGATAAGGCCGTAAATAGGCTAATTTCAGGGGTTTGGATGATTTTGGGGCCGCCGCCCAAGGACCACGCCGTGTCGTTTTCACTTCCCACCCACGCCAACGGCATCTTGCCGGATCGCATGATCGCGGCGATGGCGGATGACGGGCTGATTTTGCCCGCCTATCCCTTTGTGGAAAGCCAGATCCAGCCGGCGAGCCTCGACCTGCGTCTCGGCGACATCGCCTACCGGGTGCGCGCCAGCTTCCTGCCAGGGCCCGGCGCGACGGTGGCCGAGCGCATCGACGAGCTGAAGTTGCACGAGATCAGCCTCGCCGACGGTGCGGTGCTGGAGACCAATTGCGTCTACATCGTGCCGCTCTTGGAAAGCCTCGCACTGCCGCCGAAGATCGTCGCCGCCGCCAACCCGAAAAGCTCGACGGGGCGCCTGGACGTCTTCACCCGCGTGATCGCCGACGGCACGCGCCGCTTCGACATGATCGGCGCCGGCTATCACGGCCCGCTCTATGCCGAGATCAGCCCGAAAACCTTTCCGGTGCTGTTGCGCGAGGGCTCGCGGCTCTCGCAAGTCCGCTTCCGCGCCGGCGAGGCCGTGCTTTCGCTGAACGAACTCAACGCGCTGCATGCGGCCGAGCGGCTGGTCGATACCGAGAAGGCCGATCTTGCCGGCGGCGTCGCGCTGTCGGTCGATCTCTCCGGCAAGAATTCGGGCGGCTTTGTCGGCTACCGCGCCAAGCGCCACACCGGCGTGGTCGATGTCGACCGCCGCGGCGGCTATGGCGTCGATGAGTTCTGGGAGGCGATCCCGGCGCGCTCCGACGGCAGTCTGATCCTCGATCCCGGCGAGTTCTATATCCTCGCTTCCAAGGAGGCCGTGCAGGTGCCGCCTGACTACGCCGCGGAGATGGTGCCGTTCGATCCCCTGGTCGGCGAATTCCGCGTGCACTATGCCGGCTTCTTCGATCCCGGCTTCGGCTATGCCGGCGCCGGCGGGCAGGGCGCCCGCGCCGTGCTGGAAGTGCGCTCGCGCGAGGTGCCGTTCATCCTCGAGCACGGCCAGATCGTCGGCCGTCTCGTCTACGAGAAAATGCTGGCGCGGCCGGCATCGCTGTATGGCCAGCGCATCGGCTCCAACTACCAGGCGCAGGGTCTGAAGCTTTCAAAACATTTCCGCGTCTAGCGCGCCGCCGACCTTGCCTGCGGCGTCACCCGCCAGACCGTGTTGCCGACATCGTCGGCCACCAACAGCGCGCCTTGCTTGTCGAGGCGCACACCGACCGGGCGTCCCTGCGCTTCACCCTTGTCGTTGAGGAAGCCGGTCAGCACATCCTGCGGCTTGCCCGCGGGCTTGCCGTCCTTGAAGGGCACGAAGATCACCTTGTAGCCGGAGCGCGGCTTGCGATTCCACGAGCCGTGCTGGCCGATGAAGGCGCCGCCCGCCATTTCCTGCGGAAACATGTTTCCGGTGTTGAACGCCAGCCCAAGCGAAGCGGTGTGGGCGCCGAGCGCATAGTCGGGCACGATTGCTTTGGCGACGAGATCCGGCCGCTGCGGCTGGACGCGGTCATCGACATGCTGGCCGAAATAGCTGTAGGGCCAGCCGTAAAAACCGCCGTCCTTCACCGAGGTCATGTAGTCGGGCACGAGATCATCGCCGAGTTCGTCGCGTTCGTTGACGACGACCCAGAGTGCGCCGCTCTGCGGCTCCCAGGCCGGCCCGTTCGGATTGCGCAGGCCCGACGCAAAGACGCGCGACTTGCCGCTGGCGCGATCGACTTCCAGGATCGCGGCGCGGTTGATCTCCGCCTCGATGCCGTTCTCGGCAATATTGGAGTTCGAGCCGACCGTCGCATAGAGCTTGCTGCCGTCGGCGCTGGCCGTGAGATCCTTGGTCCAGTGATGGTTGATCGCACCGGCGGGGAGCTCAGCGAGCCGCTCTCCCTTCGCATTTATCCTGGTGTCGCCGGTGTGATAGGGGAATTTCAGGATCGCGTCGGAATCCGCGACATAGAAATCCTCGCCGACCAGCACCATGCCGAACGGCGAATTCAAACCGCTGATGAAGACGCTGCGGGTTTCCGCAACGCCGTCACCGTCGGCATCGCGCAGCAAGGTGATGCGGTTGGCGCTGGGCACGCCGGCGCCGGCCCATTTCTGCGCCTGCTTGTAGAAGAATCCCTTGATGCCCTGGCCATCCTGCGGCTTGGACGGCGCGTTGCTTTCTGCGACCAGCACATCGCCGTTCGGCAGCACATAGACGGTGCGGGGATGGTCGAGCGCGGCGGCGAAGGCGTTGACCGCCATGCCGTTGGCGGCCTTCGGCTTGGCACCGGAGGGCCAGCTCGTGGCGGTGGCAATATTGACGGTCGGTATCCAGGATTTTTGCGGTGCAGGGAGGTTGGGGGAGGCGCCGTAGCTTTGTTCGGCGGTGGCCGTGTCCTGCGGGTCGCTGCATGCGGCGAGCGGCAGGGCCATTGCTGCAATCGACATTGCCAATAGGAGATTTTTGCGCATGGTGGGATTCCTGGTTGTCGATCGTCCAATGCGGCAGGGCTGCGAAGGTTCTTGGCGTCTCCATGAATTTCGCGTGAAATAACAGGCGACAAGGCGGGAGCGGAACATGACCGCAGGGCAGGACGCGCGCGAGGCGCAATGGCTGAAATGGCGCAGCGTCGCCGATCTCTATCACGCCTTTTTCACCGGCCTGATCCTGACGGTGGTGACGCGGCGCGGCACGGCCGACGCCGCCGAGTTCGTCTTCCGCGTGTTCCGCCGGCAGCAGCAGGAGCGCTTTCTGCCCGGACTTGAGAAGCTCGGCCTCTCGCATCTGCCGCCGGCGGTGGCCGCCGCGCAGTATCACTATCTCTCCAACTGGATCGGCGGCGTGCATGTCGAATACATGTATGAGAGCGACCGCAAGGCCTGGATCCGCTATTCGCCGCCGCGCTGGATCTGGCGTGGCACGGCGATCTGCGGCGTGCCCGGCGAAGTGTCGCGCGCGATGCTGCGCGGCTGGCACGCCAATAACGGCGTGGCCCTCGGCGATCTCAGGCTGGGCTTTGTCTGCACCAAGCAGAGCGTCGACGGCCAGGATGGCCTAGAAGGCTATTACTACGAGTACGATCATCCGCTGGAGCTCGATCAGCGGCTGGTGTTCGCGCGGCATCTCGAAGCGCCGCTGTTCGATCCTGCGAAGGCGCCGGCGCTGCCGGTCGACAGCTGGCCAAAGCCGCGGCTGGAAAAGGCCTATCGCAACTATGCGACGGAATATGTGAAGACCGCCGCGCCCGTGATGGTGCAGGTGTTCGGTCCGGAGGATGCCGGCTATCTGCTGCGGCTCACCGGCAAGCTGATCGGCATGCAGTATTTTGACGAGATCGCGCGGGCGCTGCACGTTGATCGCGGCGGCGCGAAGCAGTTTGTCGACTTCCTGCGCGTGCTGTTTGAATCGCAGGATGATGCGATCGAGGTCAGCGAGTCCGCAGGCCACTTCGAGGTGCAACAAAAGACGTGGAAGCTGATGGAAGGCGTCAGCGACTACAGCCCGGCCTGCACGAAGGTGCTGGAGGGGTTGTTCGAGGGGCTTGCCGCCGGCTGCGGGCGCCACATTGGTGTGCATCTGAAGCCCGCCAAGGGCGGCCAACCGCCGTTCGTCTGGTCGATCGGGTAGGGCTCTGTCGTCCCCCTCTCCCGGCACGCGGGGAGAGGTGAAGAAGGCCGCAATCGCGCAGCCCCCCAATGCGGTTTGCGCGGGGGGATTCGTTCCCGGCCATGCTAGGACACCCGCGCGCAGCGTGCCGCCTGCGCGCCGGGAGCAGAAATGTCCGATATCGGCGTTGCCGAAATCCCCGTCGATGAGGAAGAACGCCCGCTGCCGCTGCCGGAAGCGCCGGCGAAGAATGCGCTGCTGGACGGTCCGATCCTGCGCACGCTGCTGTGGCTCGCCTGGCCCAACGTGATCGCGCTCACCGCCGGCACCTGCGTCGTCATTGCCGAGACCTCCTATATCGGCCGGCTCGGCGTGGAATCGCTGGCGGCGATGGCGCTGGTGTTTCCCTGCGTCATCCTCACCATGACCATGTCGGGCGGGGCGATGGGCGGCGGGGTTGCTTCCGCCATTGCGCGCGCGCTCGGCGCCGGCGATCGCGATCGCGCCTCGACGCTGGCCGCGCATGCGCTGTTGATCGGCATCTGCTTCGGCCTCGTCTTCATGCTGGGCATGCTGATCTTCGGGCCAAGACTGCTGGAGGCGCTCGGCGGCCGCGGCAATGTGCTGGCGCAGGCGATTGCTTATACGCAAGTCTTCTTCGGCGGGGCCGTCATTCCCTGGCTGATGAACACCATGGCCGGCATCCTGCGCGGCACCGGCAACATGAAGCTGCCGTCGGCGCTGATGCTGTCTTCGGCCGCCTGCCAGATCGTGCTTGGCGGCACGCTCGGCTTGGGCCTCGGGCCGATCCCATCCTTCGGCATGCGCGGCGTCGCCGCCGGCTCGCTCACCGCCTATGTCATCAGCATCTCCGTGATGAGCTGGTACATGTTCTCCGGCCGCGCGCGCGTGGCGCCCAGGATCGCCGGCCTGCGCATCCAGTGGACCATGTTCATCGACATCCTGAAGGTCGGTGCGATCGCCTGCTTCTCGCCGCTGCAGTCGGTGCTGACCATCAGCATCTTCACCCATATGCTGGCGAGTTTTGGCACCGAAATCCTTGCCGGCTACGGCATCGGCGCGCGGCTCGAGTTCATGCTGACATCGATTGCGTTCGCCGTGGGCATCGCTTCGGTGCCGATGGTCGGCATGGCGATCGGCGCCGGCAACATCGCGCGCGCCAGACGCATCGCCTGGATCGCCGGACTGGTCGCATTCTCGTCGGTCGGCGTGTTCGCAACCGCGGTTGCGATCTTCCCGGAGATCTGGGTCAACATCTTCACCAATGATCCTGGCGTGCGCGCCGCCAGCCGGCAGTATTTGTCGACGGTGGCGCCGATGTACGCTTTCCTGGGTCTTGCGACCGCGATGTATTTCTCATCGCAGGGCGCGGCCAAGGTGATCGGGCCAGTGCTGGCACAGAGCGCGCGGCTGATCTTCATCAGCGCCGGCGGCGCCGTGCTGATTGCGCATGAGGCCACCGCGCAAAATTTTTTCACGCTGTCGTCGGCGTCGATGATCCTGCTCGGGCTGCTGTCCTGCGCGAGCGTCGTGCTGACGCGCTGGGGCCCGCGGCAGCGCGCTGCCGTCAAGGTGCGGCCGGCGTTGTCGTAGGTCCCCATAAATTGGGATGAAGGTATTTGATCCTACGCGTTCTGGAAATCAGTCACCTGTTTGATGGCTGCGTAGGGCTACGGCCTGCACTCGGTTTACAGCGAGTGTGGCCTGCGCGGCACAGTCCGGACTTGCTGATGGTGCTAGCTTTGCTCTGGGAAAAAGGCTCGTCATTTCGGAGCAGCTGAATCTTGAACCCGGCTGTAAAACACCATTGGTACGGCGATACATCGCCCCGGATTGAACAGCGAAGTGAGGACCCTTACGGATTCTGGGGTCCACGGCGGCCGTTGACTGTGTCGAAGACGGTCATCCTGGACAGAGAAAACCCGCCGCAGATCCGATCCCGTCGCATCGAAGATTGAGCTCGTCGCTGGGCTTGTCGCAACGGCGGGACAGGCGTCGCTACCTTCGCTTCACCCGCCGCATGTGCCGGCCGCCGCCGTAGTTCACCATGCGCATCAGCTGCGGGATCATGCTCATCATCTCGCCGCCACCCATGCCGCCCATCATGCCCATGATGTCGCCGCCGCCGTAGCCGCCCATGCCGCCCGGGATCATGCCGCCGTAGCCGCCGGCAATCATGCCGCCGAAATCGGCGGGCATACCGCCGCCCCCGTAGCCGCCGGGCATGCCGCCACCAAAACCGCCGCCGCCCATCATGCCGCCCATGCCGCCGCCTTCCATCATGCGGCTCATCATCGGGCCCATGGTCTGCATCATCATGGCGAAGCGGCGCTTGCCCATCTTCGCCTTCATCATCTCCAGCATCGGCGCCATCTGGGTCATCATGTCCTCGCCGCCGCCTCCGCCGCCAAAACCGGCGAACTGGGCCTTCGCCGGCATCGTCGTCAGCGTGAACAGCAGCAGGAGGGTGGCCGCCTGGCACACCACCTTGTCAGCTCCGGTCATGGCAAAGCTCCTCGTGCGCCGCGCCGCTTGAAGAAGCGGCGCTCGTAGCGGACGCACGGGGCGAAGCTAGGGGCGGGCGATGGGGCGTTCTGTGAGAAATATCACACAGGCCTACGCGGCTTTCCGCCCGAGCGCCTTCTGCATGGCAGCAAGGCCGAGCTCCATCTGCCCTTCCATGTAGGTGGCGAACTCGTGCGGCAGCACGTCGGCGATCCAGACGAATCTGGTGCGCCCGTCGCCTTCGGGAAATACCTGGGCGGAGGCTGAGTGCTGCGTCAGCCGCTCGCTCTTGATGGCGTAGACCAGCCGCCGGCGCTCCTCGTTGCAGTCAACCAAGATCTCGCGCGCCACCGTGCCGTTGCCGAAGGTGACGATGCGCGCATCGCCGTCGAGCTTGGTGTCGGTGACGAAGCCCGGGACCAGCCGCGTATGCAGCGCGCCGAAATCGCGCAGCGCGTCCCAGACGTCGGCAGGGGCCGCGTCGATGATGATCTCTTTGTGGATGGAAGCCATGTAAGTCTCCTTAAGGATACAGGTTGAGGCGTCATTGCGAGCGAAGCGAAGCAATCCATGTCACGACGCGCGAAGTATGGATTGCTTCGTCGCTATGGCTCCTCGCAGTGACGGCGAGGGTTACGCGCACACCGCCTCGACATTGTTGCCGTCGGGGTCGATCAGGAACGCGGCGTAGTAGGTGGGGCTGTAATCCTTGCGCGGGCCGGCGCCGCCATTGTCGCGGCCGCCGGCCTTCAGCCCATCGGCGTGGAATTTCTTCACCGCGTCATGATCTTTTGCGCTGAAGGCGACGTGGGCGCCGCTTGCCTTCTCGCCCTTGTGCAGATGCAGCCAAAGCGCGGGCGCGCCTTTCGGCCCGAAGCCGGCGCCGCTGTCGTCGCGCGAGCACAGCACCAAGCCGAGCGGGGCTAGGGCTGCGGTATAGAAGCGCACGGCATTGTCGAGATTGCCGACGCGCAGTCCGATATGGTCGTACATAGGTGTCTCCATCGATGCGCGCGAAACAGGCGCGCCGTGGAGCAACCCTCTCAGCCCAGCGCCAGACGTTCTTGGAAAATCTTGCGGTCGCCCCGAGAACCCTGTCTTGCGGCCTGGCGGAACCGCATCGGCGAAGCGCCGGATGCGCGGTGGAACGTGCGCACGAAGTTGGAGAGGTCGTTGAACCCGACGTCATAGGCGATGTCGGTGATCGGGCTGTCGTCGTCGGCCAGTCGCCGGGCCGCATGGCGCAGCCGCGAGCGCACCAGGTATTGGTGCGGGGTCACCCCCAGCACGTCGGAGAATAGCCTTAAGAAATGGAACGGGCTGAGGCCGGCCTGTTCGGCGGCATCGTCGAGCGCGATCGGCTTGTGCGAATTGGCGTCGATCCACAGCGCGCTTTCCACCGCGCGGCGGCGGTCGCGCAGGCTCGCGGTGAGCGGTTTTGCCTTGCGCCCGTTGACAACATCGACAAAGCGGGCGGCAAGCGCATGCGCGACCTCGTCGAGCCCGACGTCGCTGTTGCCATCTGCCGCCGTTTGCGCGATCTCCGCCAGCACCATCAGCTCCGGCAGCGGCGGCACCGAGCCGACCTGCCACAGCTTTTCGTCGCCGATCGCATCCACCAGCTCAGGCGCGAGGAAGAACGACAGGCACTCGTCGCCGACCACGTGGTCATGGGTGCAGACATATTCGTCGCCGGGAAAGCCGACCAGCATCGATCCCGCCACCAGTTCATGGAAGCGGCCGCGGCAATGGCAGCCAAAACTGCCCCTGCGAACATAGGCGATCGAATGGGCGGGAAAGGCTTCCGCAAACGGCTTGTCGTCCGGTCCCGCGGTGCAGCGGAACTCGGTCACCGAAATGCGGTCGCGCTCGAGCAGCGTCCTGCGGATCATCCGCCCAATCTAGGCATGATCCCGAAAAGTGGAAGCCGGTTGTCGGACAAGATCATAAGCAAAAAAGAACCGGCGGGATGGCGTCACAATGCGACGGCATCACGATCCATGCGGGCGCGTCGGGGCAACAGGTGGCAGCAGCACCTCGAACAGGGTCTTGCTCACGGTCGGGTGAGCGCCCTCGATGGTGAGTAGCCGGCGCTTGGAGATCACGCCGGCGTTCGGCGCCATCTTGTCGGCGTAGTTGCCGGCCTCCAGCACGCGGTGGCAGGGCACGATGATCATGAAGGGATTGCGGCCGAGCGCCTGCGCCACCGAATAGACCGCGCCGTGCACGCGCATGCCGTTGGCGACTTCGTCGTAGGTGCGGGTCTCGCCGCGCGGGATGGCGCGGACATACTGGTAGACGCGCTGGTTGAAGTAGGGCATGCCGGAAAAATCCAGCGCGACTTGCGACATGTCGGCATCGCCGCCGCGCAAGAGCGCTGTGATGCCCTCGATGGCGATTTCGGTATTGAGCGGCGGTGGCTGCTCGCGCGCCTCGGGATAGGTCCGGTACATCCGCCGCCGGGTTTCCAGCTCGCGCGCCTCGGGCAGCTGCACGCCGACAATGCCGAGGCTGCCCCATGCGATGCCGCACCGGCCGACCGCCGTGTCGAAGATTGTGAACCCGTGCCCCGACATTTTACGCCACCTACCCGAAATCATCATAACACCGTCATAAACCGGCGCATCTGGAATCTTGCGGTTCGGTTAAGGGCGGTCTTGACTGTTGCGGAAGGATCGCGGGTTCACGTCGAGGAACCGGCTTGGCGGCAAGCGCCGGGTCGGCTAATCAGGAGGGGAGCACGATCCGGAGAAGCCCCAGCGGCGGTTCCGGAAAGGCCATACTCAGGCAGCGAGCCTTTCGCGGGCGTAGTTCAATGGTAGAACGGCAGCTTCCCAAGCTGCATACGAGGGTTCGATTCCCTTCGCCCGCTCCATCCTGCTTCGCGCCAGGGCGCTTCGCAGGACTTTGACTTTTCGACAGCGCGAAGCAGGATGCCCTTCGAAGCTTTAGCGGAGAAGGGCCGACGATGTTCTGCGTTTACCTGCTCGAAAGATTGCCGACGTCGGTCAACGTTACGTAGGTTAAACAGCATCATCACACAGCTCCGCGCTCACGGCCGCTTGACATAAACATACTCGATGGCGAGGAACTCGCTGCCGCCCGGCGGCGTCCAGAATTGACGTATGACGTTGCGACGATCGCTTTCGACGATGATCTCGCGCCGTTGCTTCATGGCTTGTCCGACGAACTCCGTTCCCCAACCGGGATGGGTAAACGCGTCGATGAATACCTCGATGATGCGGTCGCGATGTGCGCGCTCGCCGTCAAAACTCGTTTCATACATCGTTCTGGGATAGCGCGTATCGAGGCTGACATACTCGTAGCGCCGATCGACGTTGTTGAATGATAAATAGGCGTGGCGGGTGAATGGCTCCTGCTTGCTGCCGGGCGCCGGCTTCATGATTTCCTGAAGAAAGGCTTCGCCGATCAGCCGTCGCTCGGCAATCATGGGAGGCAAAGCAACAGGCTCTGCCCCTGGCCCGGGCCATATCCGTTGCTGCACGTCCCAGTCGCTTTCATTGCGCGGATCAGGTCATACTCCGGACCGGGCACCATCATTCGCGCGATGGCAGACGGCGCATCCTCCGCCGCCGCTCTGTCCACACCACCGGGCATCACGGTCACCGCAAGCAGAGGCGTTACCAACAAAATGAGAGCGTTCCGCATGCGCAATAAGTCGCCGTCGACAACGACGTTCCCATGGCGCACGGTGCTTTTGATGCGGCCACGGAGCTGCCCCCGCTTTCGGTAACCGACTGTGCGGACGCGCGCGGTTCCACGGCAGAACGGCAGCTTCCCGAGCTGCAGACGAGGGTTCGATTCGTTGCAAAGTGCCTTCTGAATCAAGGCGTCTTGGGCGCTCGTCAATTTGACTGGCGAAATTGATTTGATACGATGAATGGCGTCGTTTCCGTTCAATTTCCGTGGGCAACAGGAGCCAAGTGGTGGCGGCAAGCTACAGCTATTCCGTCATTCTTGAGCCGCAGGAAGGCGGCGGCTTTACCGTGCTTGTCCCGGCCTTGCCCGAGGTCGTGACCGAGGGCGACACTGAACAGGAAGCGCTCGCCAATGCCGAGGAGGCAATCCGTGCAATCCTGGAATATCGACGGGAGCAAGGAATGGCGCCTCCGTCCGATGCTCATCCCGAGATTCGCCACGTAACGGTGGCCGCCTGATATGGTCGGTGGACGGCTGCCTGCCGTCAACGGTAAGCGTGTTATCCAGGCACTGACGCGAACGGGTTTTGTCGTCAATCGGATTGTCGGGAGTCACCACGTTCTTGTTTATCCTGGAGACCCGACACGAACGGTGACTGTTCCGGTTCATGCCGGGCGAGACTTGAAACCGGGCACTTTGCGCTCGATCATTCGACAGACCGGCCTGACCGTGGAGGAGTTCACAGAACTTCTGTAGAATCCCAAGGTTCGATTCCCTTCGCCCGCTCCATCTCTCTTTGGAAATCACCTCGCCAAGTCGTGCAAGAACTCTAAGATCGCCGCATTCACCTCCTGCGGCCGTTCCTGCTGGGTCCAGTGGCCGCAGCCGGGCAGCATCTTGATGTCGCGAAGCTCCGGCACCCATTGCTTCATGTTGGCAAGGAGGTCGGCAGTACCGGGAAATGCGATGACCATGTCGTGATCGCCGGCGATGAACAGCGTGGGCACGATGACCTTCACGCCATCGAAGGCCGCCATCAGCTCCCAATTGCGATCGATGCAGCGATAATAGTTGAGCGGGCCGCGAAAGCCGCTGCGGGCAAATTCAGCAGCGTAGATGCCGAGGTCGGCGGCGCTGAGCCATGACGGCAACGGCACCGGCACATTCGGTAACATGCCGGCGCTGCGCGATACCATGCCGACACCACCGGATGGCCTTCCGCTCTGCGCCGCCATGGCGCGGATCGCGGCCGCGCCCTCGCCGGATCCGCCGTAGAGCATGGCGGCCATCGTGGCTCGCGGGTCCTTCTCGAATTCGGCTTCGGCAACGCCGGGCTCCTGAAAATAGAGCTGGTAGAATTGCGCGTCCGCGGTTTGCGGCATGACGCTGGTCGGACGCGCCGGGCCGCGCGGCCGGAACGGCACGCTCAGGATCGCCGCCGCGCGAAATCGATCCGGGCGCAGGCGAGCCGTGTGCCAGGCGATCGTCGCCCCCCAGTCGTGGCCGACGATCACGGCGGTGGTCGCCTCCAGCGCGTCCAGCAGTCCGACGAGATCGCCGACGAGATGCAGGATCGTGTATTGATCGATCGCTTCGGGACGATCGCTCTTACCGTAGCCGCGCATGTCGGGCGCGACGGCATGGAAACCGGCCGCAGCCAGCGCATCGAGCTGGTGGCGCCAGGAGTACCAGCCCTCCGGAAAGCCGTGGCACAGCAGCACGAGCGGGCCCTTGCCGAGCTCAGCGACGTTCAGGCTGATGCCGTTGGTCTTGATCATCCGCTGCGTCGGTAGGCTCATGTCATCGTCTCCACGGAGTTTCTGCGCCTTGGTCCGAGCTGAAATTGGACCCTATCAAGCGGTGGCAGTTTTCGCGAGCGCGGATTACGCTCTGCGGATATTGCCCTGGTTCGACCGAGGTGAAGTTGACCGACGCGATCACCGCTGCCACCTCCCGCAACGAGCTCTTGAAGATCGCCATCGGCGGTCTCGTCAGCGGCGTGCTGACGCCGCTCTTGCCGGATTTGATCGACAAGCTCACCGGCTTGCCCGGTATGGTGCGGTTGGCTCTGGTGGCGCTGCCGTTTGCGGTGGAGGTGTTCGTTGTGGTGCGGCTGCGCAGTGCCAATCCGGTGTGGGCGGCGATGGCCGCAGCGATCATCACCATGATCGCGTTCGTTGCGGCCGTGAATGCCGCGGTCTATTTCGACGGACAGATGGCGGGTGCTGCGCAGGCAATCCGCAGCCTGTTCGCTGGACTTGCCGGCGGCCTCGTTGGCTCGGTTCTGATGGCGCTGGGAATCGCGCTGCTGCCTGCGGGGCCGCGCAAAGCCGCGCCGTGGATGCCCATGCTTGTCACCGGCACCGTCGCAGGCGCGCTGCTCGCAGCCGATACGTCGCTCGGGCTCGACTGGACTTCAATCCTCTATCCGCTGTGGCAGGCCGCCGTCGGCGTGCGGCTGGCGATGGCGCTGCGGCGCTAGGTCAAGCCAGCGGCGTGCGCTCCGTAGACGGAGCCGGATCGTCGATCTCCGGAAAATCGTCCATCGGTCGCATCGTCTTCAACAACGCGAGCAGGCCGCGCTTGCGGATCGGTTCGATCACCAGCCGATCGCCGTCGCGATGCATGAGCGCCTTGTTCCCGGCAACTCGAACCCAACGGGCATGCGCACCGCCTGGTTGCGGCCGCTCCGGAAAAGTTTGACGCGGCGGAGTTCTGACATGAATTCCTCTTGGCATATGCCATAGACAAATGCCTGGAAGCGCCCGGCTGCAAGGGGCGCTTCCTACTTTGCATGGGGTTGTTTTCGCGCTTTTGTGTTTGGCCTCGCGGCGCACGGCGCTAGCCGTCCCACGTCACCGGCAGATTGAGTAGCCCGCGGAAGGCCCAGCCGCCGATCCGCGGCTCGTCGACCAGCCGCAGGTTGTTCAGCCGCGCAAAGATCGCGGGCAGCGCTACGTCGGCGACCATGGCGCGGGAGGCCCAGGCGCCGGCGCAGAAATGGGGACCGGCGCCGAAGGCGATGCTCTTGCTGGCATCACGGCGGATGTCGAAGGCTTCGGCGTTGTCAAAATGCTTTTCGTCGCGGTTGGCGGAGCTGAACATCAGGAACACGCGCTCTTCCGGCTCGAACGCAACGTCGCGGATGCGCCAGGGTTTTGCCACGCGCCGCGGCGACATGCCGATCGGCGAGATCCAGCGCGCGTATTCCTCGAAGGCCTGCAGCCACGGGATCGCGCCGCTCTGCGCGAGTGCGAGCTGATCGGGATGGGTGAGCAGCGCCCACACCGTGCCGGCAATCGCATCGCGCGGCTCGTTCTGCCCGCCCGAGATCGCCAGCTTGATGTTGGCGCGGACGCTCTCCATCGGCATGCCGCATTCCAGCATCACGCCGAGCAGGCTGAGGTCCGGCTTGTTCGACAGCACGGGCGCCATGTCGTCGATCGCAGCGTCAATGCCTGACGTGGCGGCGTGGCAGCGCGCTTCCACCGCGGGATCGCCGCCGTAATTGGCGATGCCGTCGATCATGCCCTGCGACCACGCGTTCATGTCCTCGAAGCGCATGTTGGTGAGCCCGGTGATCGACTTCAGGCATTCGGCCGAGAACGGCAGCGCGAAGGCCTGCACGAAATCGACCGACGGCTTTGGCTCCAGCGCATCGATGATGCGGTCGGCATGCGCCTGGAATTGCGCCGTCCAGTGCGTCTTCACCGTCTTGGGCGAGATCGCGGGAAAGATCGCCTTGCGCTCGTTCATATGCGCATCGCCGTCCTTGCGCATCATGTTGTGGCCCATCAGCCTGTTCATCAGCCCCTGCGGCTGGTGCGACGAGAACACGTCGATCTGCTTTTCGGAGACGAAGATGTCGTCGCGGCTGCAGAGCAGCGTGCTGCCGAGTTGCGGCACGAAGGCGATCGGCGCTTCCTTGCGCAGGCGCGCCAGCGTGGGATAGGGGTCCTGCCAGAAGGCGGCGGGATCGATGTCGATGCGGGGAGCAGTGCTCACGGCGTGGGGCCTCGGCTGTTTCCCGGAAACATGGCGCGACGCAGTCCGGTCCGTCTGTCCCCATGGATGGGGACGGCCGCTGTCAGTTCAGGCTGCGCGAGGCCACAAGCCGCAGCGCGATCGCGAACAGCTCGTTTTGCGCGGAGATGCCGAGTTTTTCGTAGGCGCGCTTGCGATAGGTCAGCGCGGAATGCAGGCTGATGCCGAGCTCGCATGCAATCGCTTCGGAGCTGAAGCCGGAGAGGATGCGCAGGCACACCTCCTTCTCGCGCCCGGTCAGCGCCGCGAACGGCGAGGCATTGGCGAACAACGCCTGCAGCCGCAGCAACGGATCGCCTGCCGCCGTCGCATCCTGCTGGAAATGCCGCGCCACCGCGGCGCTCACCGCGGGCGCCACCGCCATCAGCCGCTGCACGTCCTCGCGCGCAAAACGGCCCTGCGAGGTGATGCGGTAGAAATTGACATAGAAGCAGGTGTCTTCGACCCAGATTGCGGTTGCGCATTTGTCGACGATGTCGGAGTCGTCGAAGAAAATCTTGCGGTAGCTGTCGCTGTACATCCGCCGCGCAAAGGTCGGCAGCAGCACCGGTGCGGCATCGGCGTGCCCCGCCAGGATCGCATCGCGGTTGGGATCGGACAGGAAGAAATGCCCGGAATAGGCAACGCCGAGATCGCGCCCGATCGGGATGTTGCCGGCATCGAGCAGGCAGCTGGCCTGCCGCTCGCCGGCAAACGAGAACACCATGCAGTGGCCGACATCGGCCACCCGGCGTAGCGCGCCGATCAGGGTTTCGGGAAACGACGCCCGCCCGATCGCCAGCACCGCCGGGGTGATGTCGCTGATGGCCTGCGCCCTGAAGGCTTCGGCCTTCATGGTCTCCTCCCAAGAACGTTTCGGGAAGACTATCAGCGTCGCCCCGGCGGCGGAAGCACCTCGCGTTGCGTCAGGTCTGCGGCACCTGGTCGAGGAACCCGGTGATGCTGCGAATGCGCCCGTCCTTGCTCAGCACGGCGAAGTCCGTGCCCTTGATCGGGCTGTCGGCGGCGCCGTCCGGGCCGAGGCCCCAGGAGAAGCGGACGTGCTCGCCAAAGCCATTGGGCTCGCCGAGCAGGGTGAACCGAAAGTCCGGAAATTTCTGCTGCACGCCCGAGATCAGCGCATCGACGCCGTCATGGCCGTCGCCCGACATCAGCGGGTCGACGTATTTCGCGTCCGCCGTCCAGTTCGCGGCCAGCATCTCGCGGCGCCTGCTTTGGGCGCGCTCGTTCCAGAGCTCGATATAGCGGTGGGCAATCTGCTTGACGTCGTTCATGTCCATTCTCCTTCGAAAGCCGGATCAGTCGGCTGATCCGGACTATCTGATAGGAGCGGCAGCCGATCGATTACCTCCGACGTCATGTCACGCCTTACGGCGCGATTTTCAGCACACCCTTCATGTTGGGATGAAAGCGGCAGTAAAATTCGACCGTTCCCGCCTTCTGCAGCACGGAGGTGACCGTCTTCTTCGGTGGTTGATTGACGTCGAAATCGCCATTGCGCGCCGTCGCGGTGTGGACGAAAGCGTCCTTGTTCACCCACTCGATGGTGTCGCCGACCTTCGCCGAGACTTCGGCCGGCACAAAGACCAGATTCTCCATGACGATCTGGATCGTCGCCGCTTGCGCCGGGACGGCGATCGCCGCGAGCGCCAGCGCAAGCACCACAAGCCGTCCCGACAACATGGCGTCCTCCTTACTTCAGGCTCGCGGCCACCTGCTCGGCGTGCTGCTGATGGCCCTGGAAGATTTTCAGGCCGGTCTGCAGCAGGCTCTTCAGCTCGGCATTGCTGGCAGACGGAATCAGCTGCGTCTCCAGCGCGCCGTTGACCGCCTTATGGTAAGCGACCTCGTTGGCGACATAGGCCTTGTCGTAGTCGGCGCCCTTCAGCTTGGCGAGCTCGGCGAGCTTGTCGGCCGCCTGTTTCGATAGCGTCTTGCTGGTGTCGTTGTCTTCAGGCGTGACCTTGAGCTTCTTGACGAGGTCGAGCGCCTGCTTGTTCACGGCCTCATGGTCGCGCACCATGTCCTGCGCGAAGGCTTTCACCTCCTTGTTGCTCGCCTTGGAGAGCGCCTGCTTGGCGGCGTTGATGTCGATCACGCCAGCGGTGTAGGCGATATGGGCGATCTGCGGATCGGTGGGCTTTGCGGCTTGCGCCAGCGCGGCGCCGCTCAACAGGCTCAGGGCGGTAACCGCTACGCTCAATCGAATGAACATGATTTGACACTCCTGTGACGCCGGTCGCGTGGCTGCGCCGGCGGGTTGTTGGTTCACAGGGGGTTGGATGGCGCTGATACGCCGAGGTTCCCGGAATTTTTCTTTACGCGCGATAGCCGAGCCGCGTCAGCACGGCCTCGGTCAGCCGCTCGCAACGCCGGCCTGCGAAGGGGAACGCCTCCAGCACCACGGGGCCGATCTTGCGTTCCACATTGTCGCGCAGCAAATTTCGCGCGCGATGCAGGCGCGTCTTCACCGTCTCCGGCTTCAGCCCGAGGATGTCAGCGGTCTCCTCGACATTCATGCCCTCGATCACGCGGGTGATGAAGACGAGCCGGAACGGCTCGGGCAGTTCATCGATCGCGTGTTCGACGACTTCTCGGATTTCACGTTGGGCCATGGATTTTTCCGGATCGTCTGATGAGGCGAGGGGGAAAGGAATGACCTGCGCCTGCGGCGCACTCTGCTCTTGTTCTGACCACTCAACGGTGGTGCGCCGGCGGCGCACGCGCCCCAGCGCCTCGTTGATCGCGATGCGCGACAGCCAGGTGGACAGGCTGGAATCGCCGCGAAACTGCTCGAGGTGGGTGAGGGCGCGAACATAAGTGTCCTGCACCGCATCCTCAGCCTCGGCATCGTTGCGCAGGATGCCGCGCGCCAGGCGATAGAGCCGACGGTTGTTGGCCTGCATGATCGCGCGCACGGCAGCTTCGTCGCGGTGAAGCGCGCGGCGGACCAGTTCGGCGTCATCGGTGCCGGAGGGGGCTAGCTTGGGTGCCTGGCGCATATGAACTCCACTGCCACATATGTTGGCTGGGGATTGGATGCGAAAGGCGCCCGCAGGTTCCTAGAAAGTCATAAGAAAAATTCCGCTGCCCCTTCAGCGGCCTAGAGCTCGGCCAGCGCCGGCGGCTGAGCATAGGCATGCCCATCCAGCGCGTCGAGGAAGACGCGCACCTTGGCCGGCACGAATTGCCGCGTCGGCAGCAGCGCATGGACGTTCAGCGGCTCGCAGCCATGGTCCGGCAGTACGGGCCGCAGCAGGCCTGCATCGACGGCGGCCCTGGCGTAGGTCGCGGTCACCCGGATCACGCCATGTCCGGCCAGCGCCGCCTGCAGTCGCACATGCGCGTTCGAGGAGACCAGCCGCGCCTTCTGCACATCGAGATGCTCGACCGTGCCTTCCGGCGTGGTGATGGCCCAGGCCGCATCGTTCGGTCCCGTCAGCAGCGGGAATTTTGTCAGTTCTTCCCAGCTGCGCGGTTCGCCGAGCCGCTCCAGCAGCGCGGGCGCCGCGAACAGGCCGCGCTCCAGCGAAAACATGCGGCGGATGATGATGCCATTGGAGGGTAGCGGGGTCTCCAGCATGGCAAAGACGATGTCGTAATTCTCCGCCACCGGATTGACGATGTCATGCTCGACGTCGATCCGGATCGTCAGCTCCGGATAGCGGCCCATCAATTCGCAGGCGACGGGGCCGGCATGGTGCGCACCGAATTCGTAAGGCGACTTGATGCGCAGTGTGCCGGCGATGGTCGAGTTCATCGCCAGCGCTTCGCTGCGGGTATCGTGCAGCGCCGCGAAGAGCGGCTGCACCCGGCGATAGATGGTCTCGCCGGCGTCGGTCAGGCGCAGATGCCGCGTGGTCCGTTCGATCAGCCGCAAGCCGAGATTGCCCTCCAGCCGCTGCACGGCAGCGCTGAGGCTCGATTTGGGATGGCCGAGCACGCGCGCGGCGGCGGAAAACCCGCCGTGCTGGACGACTTCGCAGAACAATTCCCAGTCGCGCCATTCCATGGGCTTGATTGTCCATCCAGCGGTACGCTGTGTCCAGTGGGAACCGGCTATTGGTTGCGGCGCGAACACCTACGCTGAGCGCAAATCTCTGGAGGGAGGGAAGACATGGCTGACGATGACGGCATTTTCCTGCGCAACACCTGGTACGTCGCGGCGTGGAATCACGAGCTGATCGACGGCAAGAAGCTGGCGCGCACGATCCTGGAAAAACCCATCGTGCTCTATCGCGGCGCCAGCGGGAAAGTCGTCGCGCTCGATGACCGCTGCTGCCATCGCGCTGCTCCCTTGTCGATGGGCCGCGTCGAGGGCGATGACATCCGCTGCATGTATCACGGCATGAAGTTTTCAGCCGACGGCAAGTGCATCCAGATCCCGGGGCAGGACATCATCCCCGCAAAGCTCGGCGTGCGGAGCTATCCCGTGGTTGAGAAGTACAACCTGATCTTCATCTGGACCGGCGATCCCGAGAAGGCCGACCCAAAGCTTATCCTCGACTATCCGCCGCTCGCTGATCCCAAATGGCGCGGCCTGCCGGGCTACATGCACTACAAGGCCAACTGGCTCCTGATCGTCGACAATCTCTCTGATTTCGCGCATCTCGCCTTCGTGCACACCAACACGCTCGGCGGCTCCGAGGAATACGCCTACAAGACCAAGCCGGTGGCGATCGAGAAGCTGGAGGACGGCTTTCGCGTCGAGCGCTGGCATATGAATGCCGAGCCGCCGCCCTATCACAAGAAGGTTATTCCGAATAAGACCGACAAGATCGACCGCCGCAATATCGGCCGCATGATCGTTCCCGGCATCTTCACCCTCGACACCACCTTCGCGCCCGCCGGCCAAGGCGTCGAGAAAGGCGTGCAGGTGCCCGGCACGCGGCAATACCGTAACGCGCAATTCATGACGCCGGAGACGCGCTCGACCACGCACTTCTTCTGGAACTATCTGCACGACTTCGACATCGACAATCCGAACATCGCGCTGTCGTTGCGCCACTCGCTGGAGGAAGGGTTCAACGAGGACAAGGACATCATCGAGGCGCAGCAAAAAGTGTTCGACGCCGATCCGAACTACCAGCTGCTCGCCATCGGCGCCGATGCGCCGCTGACCTATTTCCGCTGGCTGTTTGGGAAGAAAGTGGACGCGGAACGGGCCGACGCCACGACGGCGAAGTCGGCCGCATAGAAAGATGGCGCGGCAGTCGGGACCACCCGGCGCCGCGCCATTTTACTCGCAGTGCAGATGCGGCGAATTACTTCGCCGCGACCACCATGATCTCGACCAGATAATCGGGGGCGGCGAGCTTCGCCTCGACGGTGGCCCGGGCCGGCGTGTTGCCGGGCGACACCCACTTGTCCCACACGGCGTTCATCTCCGCGAAATTCTTCATGTCGGTGATGTAGATGTTGGTCGACAGCAGCTTCGACTTGTCCGTGCCGGCCTTGGCCAAATGGCCGTCAATGATGTCAAGAATTTCCTGGGTCTGCTCGGTTGTGCTCTTGCCCTTGGCCTTGTTGGCGACGACGCCCGCGAGATAAACGGTGTTGCCGTTCACGACGACCTGGCTCATGCGCGGACCGGTTTCAAAACGCTGGATGCTCATATTTTCTTTTCTCCTGGGAATGGCGGGCTTCTGTTAGCGCACAGCGGCGCTGTACGCCACTGCACAAATCGCAGCGCTGTTGTTACGGAAACTTCTTGAAGAACGCCCAGATCGTCTCGGCGCCGTCGATGTCGCGGTTCTGCGGCCCAAGGAAGGTGTTGGCCAGCCGCGGGAAGCGGGCGTCTGTGCTGCCGGGCATGCGATGGCCGCCGTCATTGATGCGGTAGAGCACGACGTCGCGGCCCGGCGGGCAGTTCGAGTCGATCCGCGTCACCGTGGAGCGGTCGGTGGAATCGGTGTCGGCAAGATCGGTCGCGGTGGTCTTTGCATCGCAGCCATTGTGCTTGCGCCAGAAGGCAAGTGTTTTTTCCGTGGACCAGAAGCCGTCCACCGCAAAACGGCCGGTGCCGCGGCCGCCCTGGTAGGGAACCAGCGTATCGGCGGTGCCGTTCATCATCAACATCGGCACCGGCCGCGAAGGACGGCAGAGATTGGCGGATTGGTCGGTCAGGCTGATGGCGACGCTGGCAGCCGCCGTGAACAGGTCGGCACGCTTGCAGACCAGCGTCATGGTCATGGCGCCGCCATTGGAAATGCCGGTGACGTAGATCCGCTTTGGATCGGCGCTGCCATCCGCCACCAGCTTCTCCACCAGCTTGGCGATGAAGGCGATGTCATCGGTGCCGTGCGGCGGCACGCGGCCGGCGCGTAGATTGACGGGGCGCAGATCGGCCCAGGAATGGTTGAGCCCGTCGGGAAACGCCACGGCAAAGCCTTCGCGCTTGGCGACCGTCGGCCACGCCGTGCGCGTCATCATGTCGGCGCCGGTCTGCGTGTTGCCGTGCAGCACGATCACGAGCGGCGCCGGCTTGGTGTCGGGCAGACGGACGGTGTATTGGCGCGTCACCCCGCCGATTGCAATTGTCTCCGCGGACGCGGCGCTGGCGCAGGTCAGGACAAACAGCAAAACAAAAAAGCGCATCATGCACGGCTCTTGGCAACGGTGCGCCATTGCATCACGGCGACGAGCAGGGATCAACCGATCCGCCGTCGGCCTATTATCCCACCGCCTTCGCCGCGGCCCGGCCGGCATTGCGGCCGGAGAACAGGCAGCCGCCGAGGAAGGTGCCTTCCAGCGAGCGATAGCCATGCACGCCGCCGCCGCCGAAGCCGGCGGCTTCGCCTGCCGCGAAAAGTCCGGCGATGATCTTGCCGTCCTTGCCGAACACGCGGGAGTCCAGATCAGTCTCGAAACCGCCGAGCGTCTTGCGGGTCAGGATGTTCAGCTTCACCGCGATCAGCGGGCCCTGGTCGGAATCGAGGATGCGGTGCGGTTTGGCGGTGCGGATCAGCTTGTCGCCGATATAGCGGCGCGCATTGTGCAGGTTCATCACCTGCGCATCTTTCACATAGGGGTTTTCGATCTCGCGATCGCGCGCCTCGATTTGCGCCTTGATGTGATCGAGCTTTAAGAGATCGCTGCCGGCCAGCTTGTTCATGGCGGCGACGAGATCGGCGAGATTGTCGCGCACGATGAAGTCGACGCCGTGCTGCTTGAAGGCCTCCACCGGCGCGGGCGCCGCCTTGTTGGTGGCGCGCTTGAGCGTCATCAGCCAGCTCTTGCTCGTCAAATCGGGATTCTGCTCGGAGCCGGAGAGCGCAAACTCCTTCTTGATGATGCTTTGGGTGAGGACGAACCAGGAGTAATCGTAGCCCGTGCCCATGATGTAGTGCAGTTGCCCGAGCGTGTCGGAGCCGGGGAATAGCGGGGCCGGCAGGCGTTTGCCTGTCGCGTCGAACCACATCGACGACGGACCCGGCAAAATGCGGATGCCGTGCTTGGGCCAGATCGGATTCCAGTTCTGGATGCCCTCGACATAGTGCCACATGCGGTCGCGGTTGATCAGCCGCGCGCCGGCGGCTTCGGTGATCCCGATCATGCGGCCGTCGACATGTTCGGGCACGCCGGAGATCATGAACTTTGGCGGCTTGCCGAGACGCTTCGGCCAGTTTTGGCGCACCAGATCATGATTGCCGCCGATGCCACCGGAGGCGACGACCACGGCCTGCGCGTTCAAGCGGAATTCACCGACGACGTTGCGCGACGAGCTCTTGCCGCGCTCCACATTGGTCGGCTCCAGGATCGCCCCGCTGACGCCATCGACCCCGCCATTGGTCACCGAGAGCGCATCGACGCGGTGGCGGAATTTGAAGATCAGTTTCCCGGTCTTCGCCGCCTCGCGCGCGCGCTGCTCGAACGGCTCGACAATGCCGGGCCCCGTGCCCCAGGTGACGTGGAAGCGCGGCACCGAGTTGCCATGCCCCATCGCGTCGTAGCCGCCGCGCTCGGCCCAGCCGACCACCGGGAAAATACGGTGCCCCATCGCGCGCAGCCAGTCGCGTTTCTCGCCCGCGGCGAATCCGACATAGGCCTCCGCCCATTTGCGCGGCCAAAGATCCTCCTCGCGATCAAAACCCGCGGTGCCCATCCAGTCCTGCAGCGCGAGGTCGTAGGAATCCTTGATGCCGAGCCGGCGCTGCTCCGGGGAGTCCACCAGGAAGAGCCCGCCGAACGACCAGAAGGCCTGGCCGCCGAGGCTCTGCTCGCCTTCCTGGTCGAGCAGGATGACGCGCTTGCCGGCGTCGGCGATCTCGGTGGCTGCCACCAGCCCCGCCAATCCGCCGCCGACCACAATTACGTCAGCATCGCCAGCCATAGCTCCCTCCCCCGAGTGTTATCAGCATGAAGCCCATCACTTTTGTCGCGGTCAACGGCAAAAGGCGCTTGCCTGTGGCGCGAGCGCCACGAAGGGATTTGTTAACTGTTCCAGTTTGGGACCTTGGGCCGCTTCCAGTGCAGCGCCGTTGCAACACCGGATTTGAATTTGGCTGGAGCGAGCCCGGCCCTCTCGACAAAAATGCCGATCGGCAACACGCTGTGTCCGTCTGCATCACAAAAGACGTTCAGATTCGGTTTCGACTGGGGCTGGGGGCTTCCACATGAAGTTCGTGACTGGTTTGGTTGCGGCGGTTTTCCTCGTGGCAGGGATCAGCGCCAGTCACGCAGTGGTGCGGATCGCCGACGATCGCGGCGGCCGCATCGGCACCTACGTCGACAAATATCAGAGCCTGCGTTCCTCGAACGAAACCGTCATCATCGACGGCCTCTGCGCCTCGGCCTGCACCATCGTGCTCGGCGCGGTTCCGCATGACCGCATCTGCGTCACCTCGGCCGCCAATCTCGGCTTCCATGCCGCCTGGGACTTTGGCGCCAATGGCCGCGCGGTGACCAACGCCGAAGCCACGCAGATGCTATACTCGATGTATCCCGCGCCGATTAAGCGCTGGATCGCGGCACGCGGCGGGCTGACCCCGAAGATGATCTTCCTGCGCGGCAAGGCGCTGCAGTCGATGTACAAGCCCTGCTATCTCGACGCCCAGGCCTCCGCCAACAAGCCGGCTCCGGCCGCGGCTTCGTCTTCCCGGTAATTCCCTTCCGCATGACGTGATCGGCGGCGCCAACGCGCCGCTTGCCCGGGCGTGGAACTGGCCCTATCTGGAGGCCATGGCCGGACCCATCTCAGCCCACAACGGCGCGTTGACCGAAACCCCGCCGAAAGCGCGGGCGGCCTCCGTCATCGTCTGGAGCGCCGCGGTGCTCGGCGCGCTCGCCGTCATCGCCGCAGGTGCGCTCTGGATTTATTACGGGACTGCGGTGTTTTTCGAGATGATCGCCGCCGGCATCGCGGCCTGCTTCTGAAGAGGTAAGCGTCAATGGAACGGCTCAGTCGCCCCGTCGTCATCATCGCGGCCTTTGCCGCGAGCCTGGCCATTGGGCTTTTGCTGATGACCTGGCTGATGGGCGACTTCAAGAAGATCGCAGCACCCGCAGCGATCGGCGGCCCGTTTCAGCTCACCGATCAGGCCGGTCAACCCGTCACCGAGAAGAACCTGCAGGGCCGTCCGACCCTGATCTTCTTTGGCTTCACCCATTGCCCCGACGTCTGCCCGACCTCGCTGTTCGAGATTTCGGAAGTGCTGCGCGCCATGGGCAAGGATGCCGACAAGGTCAACGCTTATTTCGTCTCGGTCGATCCGGAGCGGGACACCCAGGCGGCGATGAAGAACTATCTCTCGAGCTTCGATCCGCATCTGAAGGGCCTGACCGGCGATCCTGAATCGGTTGGCAAGGTGCTGTCCGCCTATCGGGTCTACGCCAAGAAGGTGCCGCTGAAGGATGGCGACTACACCATGGACCATACCGCGCTGATCTACCTGATGGATCGCGACGGGCATTTTGTGGCCCCCTTCAACCTGAAGCGGACGCCGGACGAGGCGGCCAAGGACCTGAAGCGCTACCTCTGAGACGCGGATATTTTGGGAAATCCGCCCTCGCTTCGCCCCCGGGATGGTCTATAAGGCCGGAAATCCCGGACAATCTGCCCTGCAATGCCTTTTGTGACTGCCCTGTCGTTTCGCCTCCGCCCGACCCGTGCCGCTCTCGCTGCAGCGTTGGTTGCGGCTGCGCTGACGGCCGGAAGTAGCGGGGCGGGGGCGCAGCAGCAGGGCGCGCCCAAGGTCGAGGCCGCGCCGCAGACCGTGCCCGGCTTCTGGGATCCGCGGCGGCGGCCGGACCGGCCGGACCTGTCGCGCATATCGGTGATCCGCTTCCTCACCGAGACCGACTATCCGCCGTTCAATTTCACCGGCCCCGACGGCAACCCGGCCGGCTTCAATGTCGATCTGGCCAGATCACTGTGCGACGAGATCAAGGTGACCTGCACCATCCAGATGCGCCGCTTCGAGACGCTGGTCGACGCCATCACCTCCAACCGCGGCGATGCCATCATCGCTTCGCTCGCGGTGACGCCGCAGCTGCGCACCCGCCTCGATTTCACCGATCCTTATTACCGCGCGCCGGCGCGCTTCGTGTCGCGGCGCGAGGCGGTCATGACCGAAGTGCGCCCGGAATATCTGGAAGGCAAGAAGATCGGCGTCATCGGCGGCACTTCGCATGAAGCCTATCTCAAGGCGATGTTCACGGATGCGGAAATCAAGTCCTTCGCCGGTGACGACGCGCTGCGCATTGCACTGCGCCGCGGCGATGTCGACATGATCTTCGGCGATGCGATCTCGCTGGCTTTCTGGATCAACGGCACGGACTCCGGCGAATGCTGCGCTTTCTCCGGCGGGCCGTTCGTCGAGAGCCGTTATTTCGGCGAAGGTGTCGGCATCGGCGTGCGCAAGGGCAACGATCTGTTGCGCCAGGCGTTGAACTGGGCGCTGTTCCGGGTCTGGGAAAAAGGCCGCTACACCGATTTGTGGCTGCGCTATTTCTCGATCAGCCCGTTCTGACGCCCGCTCCCGTCATTGCGAGGAGCGTAAGCGACGACCCGTCTACGCTTGCTGCGCAAGCTACGCCGGGCTGGGAGTCCGCCGAAGCTCGGAGAGCGAAGGCGGAAGCGATCCAGCTTTGCCTGCGCCACACAAGAAAGCTGGATTGCTTCGCTTCGCTCGCCATGACGTTTGTGTTAACAAGACGCCCGGTTTTGCCGGAGAGAAAGCCCCTCTAGATATGTCCACCACCGAACTTGCCACCCCCAGCGATCTTCGCTCGCTCGCCGAACAATCCAACGCCTGGCCGTTCGAGCAGGCCAAGGCGATTGTCGCGCGGCTGAAGAAGAAACCAAAGGACGAGGTGCTGTTCGAGACCGGCTACGGACCGTCGGGGCTTCCGCATATCGGCACGTTCGGCGAGGTCGCGCGCACCACCATGGTGCGCCACGCCTTCCGCGTGCTCACCGACGACAAGATCAGGACGCGGCTTTTGGCCTTCTCCGACGACATGGATGGGCTACGCAAGGTGCCGGACAACGTGCCCAACAAGGAGCTGCTCGAAAAGAGCCTCGGCAAGCCCCTGACCAGCGTGCCCGATCCCTTCGGCACCCATGAAAGCTTCGGCGCGCACAACAATGCGCGGCTGCGCGCCTTCCTCGATGCATTCGGGTTCGATTACGAATTCGCCAGCTCCACCGACTACTACACCTCGGGGAAGTTTGATGCAGCGCTGCTGCGCATGCTGGAGCGGCTCGAGGCCGTGATGAAGATCATGCTGCCGTCGCTGCGCGAGGAGCGCGCGGCGAGCTATTCGCCGTTCCTGCCCATCTGCCCGCGCACCGGTCAGGTGCTTTACGTTCCGATCGTCGACCACGACGCCAAGGCCGGCACCGTTTCCTATGACGATCCCGAGACTAAGGAGCGCGTCACGCTTCCGGTCACCGGCGGGCATTGCAAGCTGCAATGGAAGCCGGACTGGGCGATGCGCTGGTATGCGCTCGGCGTCGACTATGAAATGGCCGGCAAGGATTTGATCGATTCCGTCAAGCTGTCGGGCAAGATCTGTTCGGCGCTCGGCGGCACGCCGCCGGAAGGCTTCAACTACGAGCTCTTCCTCGACGAGAAGGGCCAGAAGATTTCCAAGTCGAAGGGCAACGGGCTCACCATCGACGAATGGCTGCGTTATGCCTCGCCGGAATCGCTGTCGCTGTTCATGTACCGCGAGCCAAAGGCTGCCAAGCGGCTCTACTTCGATGTGATCCCGCGCAACGTCGACGACTACCAGCAGTTCATCGAGGCCTATCCGAGGCAGGAGACGAAGCAACGCCTGGCCAATCCGCTATGGCACATCCACGCGGGCAATCCGCCGCAGGTGGACATGCCGGTGACCTTCCAGATGCTGCTGACGCTGGTGTCGTCATCGAATGCAGAGAATGCCGAAACGTTGTGGGGTTTTATCGGCCGCTACCGTCCGGGCGTAACGCCGCAGACGCATCCGAAGCTCGATGCGATGGTGAACTACGCCATCAACTATTATCGCGACTTCGTAGCGCCCACGAAAAAATTCCGCGAGCCCACCGAGAGCGAGCGCGCCGCGCTGCAGGACCTCCGCGATGCGCTCTCCAACGTCGAAGCCGGCGCGACGGCCGAGGACATCCAGAACGTGGTCTACGAGATCGGCCGCCGCGAGCCGTTCCTCGATCCCGTCAAGAAGGGCAAGGACGGCCGCCCCGGCGTCTCGCTCGAGTGGTTCAACATGCTCTACCAGGTCCTGCTCGGCCAGGAGAAAGGCCCGCGCTTCGGCTCCTTCGTCGCTGTCTACGGCGTGCCGAATGCGATCGCGATGATCGATGGGGCATTGGCAAGGTCGGCGTAAGAATCACCCTCTCCCCTTGTGGGAGAGGGTCCCGAGCGAAGCGAGGGGGGTGAGGGGTCTGTCTCCGCGGATAGAGACCCCTCATCCGTCGCGCATCTGTCGATGCGCGCCACCTTCTCCCACAAGGGGAGAAGGAAGAGCCGCGCTTTCCGGATACCACCCCCGCGGCAATTTGGGCCGCCGCCTTCCACCAATTGCGCTATACTCCCCCGCATAACAACAAGCCTGACGGGAGCACGCGCATGCACGACAAGGTTTCCCCAAAATCGGTTCGCGACAATGTGCCCGCCGAGCAGTGGCAGGCGCGGGTCGATCTCGCGGCCGCGCATCGGCTGGCCTACATGCACGGCTTCTCCGAGGGCATCTTCAATCATCTGACGTTGGTCGTGCCTGGCCAGAGCGATCGCTACTACCAGATCCCTTTCGGCACCCACTGGTCGGAAGTCACCGCCTCGACCTTTATGGAAGTGGGCATCGACGACAGCGAGGTGAAGAGCGGGGAGGGTGATGTCGAGCGTTCCTGCTACTGCATCCACGCGCCGATCCACAAGGCGCTGCCGCAGGCCAGGGCCGTGTTCCACACCCACATGCCCTATGCCAGCGCGCTGACGCGGCTCGAGGACCCGCGCATCAAGGAGATCGGTCAGACCGAGGTCGGCCTCTCCGAGGCCATCGCCTATGACGACGAATATGCCGGCCCGGCCATGGATCCATCCGAGGGCGCGCGGCTTGCTCGCGTCATCGGCAACAAGAGCGTGCTGTTCATGGCCAATCACGGCATCACCACGACGGGCGCCACCGTCGCCGAGGCGTATGACAAGCTCTATTATATCGAGCGCGCCGCGCAGGTGCAGATCTACGCGATGTGGACCGGGCAACGGCTGAAACAGCTGCCGACGCCGGTGGTCGAAAAGACCAAGCGCGACTACCGGGACGACCACCTCTACACGGGACCGTCCCCGTCGCAGCGCCATTTCGATGCGCTGAAACGCATCCTCGACCGCAAGGAGCCGGACTACGCGACGTAGGGCCGTCGCCCCTGCCGCGATCTGCTATTTCTTCGTGCCGGACGACTGCGTCGGTTGCCATCCCGCGCCCTTTTGGCTCGGCGCGGCGGCAATCTCTTTTATCTTCTCTTTCTTGGGCTTTTTGGCTTCCCGATTGCTTCTCTGCTGGCGGTTGGCCATCTCGACCTCCCTTGGTTTGACGACGCGTATGAGCGGAGCCTGGCCGCTACGAAGGGCCATGGGTTTTGCGGAGCTTATCATCGGGCGCGCATTCGCGCGACCCGTCGGCTCAACCTATCCTGCGGTTTACTGGCGGCGTTCGCGCGGGACGAATCGTCCTGTTCCCGGCGCGGACAGGGTCGTGCCGTCGTTCCAGATCAATTGCCCGCGCAGGAAGGTTGAGGCCACGCGGCCTCGCATCCGGCGGCCGTGATAGGGCGACCAGCGCAGCTCCTCCCGGTCGACGATCTCGGCCTGGTTGAAGACGAAATCGCCGGGCTCGATCACCATCAGATCGGCGTCGTAGCCCTCGGCGATCCGCCCCTTGCCGGCGAGGCCATGATGCCGGGCCGGACGATCTGCGCAATATTTTGCCATCAGCGGCGGCGAAAGCCCGCGCTCGACCAGTAACGAGTACATCAACGGCCCAAAGCTTTGCAGGCCGACCAGACCGGCCGAGCAGGCAAAGATGTCGGCCTTGGTCTTGCGCTCGAGCGGCCACGGCGCGTGGTCCGTCGACACATAGGCGACCAGATCGTCCTGCAGCGACGCCCACATCCGCTCCACCTCGGCCGCCGTGCGAAACGGCGGGTTGCACTTGCCGATGCCGCGGAGGCGGACGAGATCGTCCTCCGTCATGCACAGATACTGGATGCAGGCCTCGCCGCTGGCTTTGGCGCCATACCCCCGAAATGTTTCGGCGATGGTGAATCCGCGTGCGAGCGACGAGTGCGCGATATGCACGTGGGCGCCGGTGTATAGTCCGATCTCGAAGATCTCGTTGTCGGCCAGCGTCTCCGCCAGCGCCGGCCGCGTGCGGGAATGCATCAGGGCATGCGTCTTCCCCGCGGCGCGGGCGTCCGCGCTTAAGCTTTCGACCAGCTCCTGGTCTTCATTGTGGATCGAAACCGGCGCGCCCGTGCGCGCGATCTCTTGGAAGGCGGCGATCATGGTCGGGTGATCGATGCGGGGAAAACGGACGGCATCGTATTCGTAGGTCGAAAGCTTGAACGAGCACACGCCGCCGTCGGCAAGCTCGGCGATCGCGCCGACACCGTCATGCTTGCGGATCGTGCCGTAGAGCGCGACGTCGACATGGGCGGTCGCGTTCACAACGGCGATCTTGCGCCTGAGAATGCCGGCGTCTGTTGTCGCCTCGGGAACGTCATAGGGCATGTCGACGCACGTCGTGACGCCGCCTGCTGCCGCGGTTTTCGTCGTCCCCTCGATGCCCGGCCAGCCGAGCGCCGATCCGGTATGGACGTGTCCGTCAACGAGCCCCGGAAAGATCAGGCAACCGGAGCGATCGAATGTCGTGCGCGCCGCCGGAGGGGCGCCGCTGCCGACCTCCGCGATTTTCTCGCCGGCGATCGCGACATAGGCATCCGGCGTGACGCGCTCTTCGGTGACAATGGTTCCGAGCACAACAGCGTCGAACATCTGAGCCTCGCTGTTTAGCTGAAGCGTAAGATGGGTTGAGCGAAGCGAAACCCATCATTTTGCGGTAAGGAGCGATGGGTTTCGCTTCGCTCAACCCATCCTACGTCAACCGGACACCAGCACGAACCTTCGATTATCCTGCTGCACCGGCCGCGCGTTAAGCGGATAGAGTTTTGCGAACCCTGCCACGTCCGTCTCCGCGACCGTGATCGGCGTCGTCAGCAACAACCATTCGACCGTTTCGCTGCAGGGCGGCGTCGTCAACGAGCCGGAATAGCGATAGTAGCTGAGCTTCTTCGGCAGCATGTCGTTCGGATTGAAGCCGGCATCGGCCTTGACCGGCGGCCCTTCCTTGGCCGGCATGGTGGCCACCACCTTGGCGAAGGCTGCATTCGGCTTGCCCGTCGACATCAGCACGCCGACCACGGCGAGCCCGCCGGAATCGGCGCGATGCACGAAATGCGCTTCCATCGGAAAGCTCTTGCCGGCGATCATGTGCTCGCTCGGCCGATGAAAGTGCACCTGCAGCAGCTTGTACTTCTTGTCGCCAAGGGTCAGCGTGCTGCCCTCGGCGAAATTGAGCTGGATGGTGTGGCCGTTGTTGATGATGGTGTCGGCGCTCTTCCCCCAGCTCAGCTTCAGCGCGGGCAATTGCGACTTGATCGGCGCCACGATGTCGATCGGCGATTGCTGCAGGCCGATGGCGCAGACCTTGCTGGCCGCATCGAGGTCGCCCCATTTGGCGGGGCCGGTGGCGCCTTCATAGCTCCAATGCGCGCCTTCGGCGGCGAAGGCAGGCTGGCACAGCGGACAAAGCGCAAGGCCGGCAAAGGCTTTCAGTGCGTTGCGACGATTCATGCTCTCCCCCAAAAAAAATCGATCGGCAATCAATGCAGTCTGCGGCAAACTATTGAAGCGTCGATGACGCGGCAAGCGCCTAATGCCGGGTCCACGCAATTCGCGCGATCCATTCCACTTCATCCGAGGCAAGCGCATGGTCCGGTCCGCCGCCGTCGAGCGAGGCCAGCTCCAGCGTCTTGGCACTGCGCCGCTTCAACTCCCGGATCAGCACCTCGCCCGCCACCGTCTTCACCACCACGCGGTCGCCGCGGCGGATCGGCGTGCGCGGCGCCACCACGATGACGTCGCCGTCGCGATAGGCGGGTTTGAGCGCGTCGCCGGAAATCTCCAGCGCGAAGCTGTGGTCCTCGCCGGCCACGGGCAGCGCGACCTCATGCCAGCCGCGGCCGGCAGGAAAGCCGTGAGCGTCGAAATGGCCGCTTTGCGCGGCCTGCGCCAATCCGAGCAGCGGTACCGACCGCACGTCGCGCCCGTGATCGCCGATGAGCTGCACAAAGGTGTCGATCGAGCTGCCGGTCGCCCCCAGCGCCTTCGCAAGCGACTCCGTCGAGGGCCAACGCTCGCGCCCGTCGGGCGTAACGCGCTTGGACTTGTTGAAGGTCGTGGGATCGAGCCCGGCGCGCCGCGCCAGCCCCGAGGGCGAGAGCCCCGCGCGCTCGGCAAGCCGGTCCAGCGCGCCCCACACCTGGCCGTGGGTCAGCATCTTCAGCGCTTTGGGCTGCTTGGCCATCCCGAAAACCCGCTGCCGGACTTCCGGAGGCGAATGTAGCACGGGTCGCGCCCGCACTCATCTGCCGGATGACGCCGTCATCACGCTGCCTTCGACGGCCCGTGCGGCTGCGCGACAAGATCGATCCCGAGTGCGTGGAGCACCTTGATAATCGTGCCGAACTCTGGCTTGGCGTCGCCGCGCAGCGCTCGATAAAGATTCTCGCGCGAGAGACCGGATTTTTCCGCGATCGCGGCCATGCCCTGTGAGCGCGCAGCAGCGCCAATCGCTTTGGTGATCAACACGTGGTCGCCGCTTTCGAAGGCCTCGTTGAGATAGGCCGCGATCATTTCGGGGCTATCGAGGTACTCGGCGGCATCAAACGGTGTTGCCTTTGCCATCGTCCAAACCTCATCTGAATCGGCCGGCAATCTTTCTTCGCGAGGGAGATATCCGCGTCCTGCGAACTCTTGTCGCCCCCGCAAAGGAGAATGACGACCTCGTCGCCCCGTTGAAGAATGTAGACGCGGTACCCCGGACCGTAATGTATCCGGAGTTCGCTTCCCCCTTCTCCGACCGGGGCGATGTCGCCGGGGTTGCCGAGCTCCAGCCGATCGATCCTTGCCAGAATTTTGGCTCGGGCTCGAATGTCCCGCAGTCCCTTCAGCCAGCTAGAGAATTCATCCGTTCTCGTAACCGTCGGCATCCGTAGCTTATACGCTACAGTGGACAGAATGTCCACATCTATAGAAGCCGTGGCGGAGCCCTGGCTTGCACCGCTTGAAGTCGCAGCTTTGCGCCGATACGGTCGCCTGCAGCTCCCGGATTCCCCGGAAAATCCCAAAGGACTCAAGGACAAGCAGGGACGGCTGGCTTGCGCATGATCTACAAAATCTGCCCGGCATCGGCCTGGCGTGAGGCCGAGCGGCAGGGTGTCTATCGCGGCAGTGCCGACGACATCAGGGACGGCTTTATCCATTTCTCCACCGCCTCCCAGGTGGCCGGGACTGCGCAAAAGCATTTCTTCGGGCAGACCGGGCTGTTTCTGGTCGCGGTCGATGCCGATGCGCTGGGCGAGGCGCTGCGCTGGGAGCCCTCGCGCAACGGCGAGCTGTTTCCGCATCTCTATGGTGAGCTCGATCTCGGCGCGGTCACCGCGATCCAGGATTTGCGCGCGCGTGCCGACGGTTCGCACGACGTGCCGGAGCTTGCCTCGTGATCCGCGCCTTTGATGCTTTCTCGCTGCCGCTGCTGCGCTGGCTCGATCCGGAGGACGCGCATCGCCTCGCCATCCAGGGCCTGCGGCTGTTGCCGCCGGTGCGTCCGAGGCCCGACGACCACAAGCTCGCGGTGCGCGCCTTCGGGCTGAATTTCCCGAATCCCGTCGGCATGGCCGCGGGCTTCGACAAGAGCGCCGAGGTGCCGGACGCGCTGCTGCGGCTCGGCTTCGGCTTTGTCGAGATCGGTACGGTGACGCCGCGTCCGCAGAGCGGCAATCCGCGGCCGCGGCTATTTCGCCTCGAACGGGACGAGGCGGTGATCAACCGCATGGGCTTCAACAATGACGGCGCGGAAGCAGCGCTGCGGCGTCTTGCGGCGCGCGCGCAGCATGGCGGCATCGTCGGCGTCAATGTCGGGGCGAATAAGGATTCCGAGGACCGCACCGCCGACTATGTGAAGCTGATCGAGACCTTTGCGCCGGTGGCGAGCTATTTCACCGTCAACGTCTCCTCGCCGAACACGCCGGGCCTGCGCAATCTGCAGCAATCGGCCGCGCTCGACGATCTGCTCGCCCGCGTGATCGATGCCCGCGAACGCGCGCGCAAGGATGCGGGCGACTCGCCGGTTCTGCTGAAGATCGCGCCGGATTTGAGCCTTAACGAGCTCGACGACGTCGTTCACGTCGCCCGCTCCCGCCGCGTCGACGGCATGATCGTTGCCAACACCACGCTGGCACGGCCCTCGACCCTGCGCGAGACCAGCCGCGCGCAGGAGCAGGGCGGTCTCTCCGGCCGGCCGCTGTTCCGCCTCTCGACGCGGATGGTGGCGGAAACCTATGTGCGCGTCGAAGGCGCATTTCCCTTGATCGGCGTCGGCGGCATCGATTCCGGCGGCGCCGCACTGACAAAGATCCGCGCCGGCGCCAGCCTGATCCAGCTCTATTCCTCGCTGGTCTACAAGGGCATCGGTCTCGTCGAGGACATCAAGCGCGATCTGTCGTCGACGCTCCTCCGTACCGGCCGCGACTCTCTCTCGGAAATCGTCGGCGCGGACGCGGCGACGCTGACGGCCGAGGACTGGCCGGTAAGGTAGGCTGCACCGCAACGACCATTTTCGCGCATACCGCGCAATCGTGACGTGCAATCCCGGTGCTTTTTGGTCCCCGGATGTGACAAGGCTGCTACAGCTTTAGCCTCAGATGGTTCGCTAGAATAACGGCCGGAATGCGGGCATGGCGCCGGATTCGCCTGGCCCGCGGGGGTGTCATTTGAAGAAATCATCGGCGTTCGCCGCTGTTGCCCTGACGTTGGCCGCAGCGCCCGCCTTCGCGGCTGATATGCCGGTGAAGGCGCGAGTCGCCGCGGTGGCCGCAGCCTACAACTGGACCGGCTGGTATATCGGCGGAAACGTCGGCTACGGCTGGGGAAACGACACCGGGGATCGTTGGGATTCGTTTGTCGATCCCGGATTTGTGCAGTTCGGACCTTACCTGGACGTCGGAAATGCCCTCCCGGGCGTGAGGCCGTCGGGTGTTACCGGTGGTGCACAGGTGGGCTACAACTGGCAAGCAACGGCGTGGGTCTTTGGCGTCGTGGCGGATATTCAGGCCTCCGACATGCGTGCTTCGGCGAGCAACTTCGTTGATCCCGGATTTGGTTTCTCGCGAACAATTCAATCCAATGACGCCCGGATTGATTGGTTTGGCACGGTCCGCGGCCGGGTGGGCTATGCCGCCAACAACTGGCTGTTTTACGGAACGGGCGGCATTGCCTACGGCAATGTGAAATCGACTGTCGCATTCAATTGTCTCGACTGTTTCCCGTCAACGATATGGACGGGCTCGACTTCAAGCACGCGAGTTGGTTGGGCGGCAGGCGCCGGCATTGAAGTGGGGCTCACGCCCAACTGGACGGCCGGGGTGGAATATCTTCACATTGATCTCGGAAGCATTTCGACGACGGCCCTGCCGAATACGGCTCCTTTCGTGGGATCGAGCATAAGCGCCAGCTCGAAATTTGCCGGCGACATCGTCCGCGCGACGGTGAATTACAAGTTCGCACCGGCAGTGGTCGCGAAGTACTGATCGAACCTGCCATAGTTCGGCAGACGCTGCTTTTTCCCTTCTCGCCTGACAAGGGGAGAAGGGTGAGCTACGCGCCAAACGACCGCTTCAGCAGCCTCGGATAGGCCAGCGCCTCCAGCCCGCCGCGCGCGGCGTAGTGCACCAGCAGCGCGCCCCACAGGCCGTAATTGCCGAAGGAGTGCAGCGCGAACCATGCGGTGAGGAAGATCACCAGCGAGGCCACCATCAGATTGCGCATATCGCGCGCCCAGGTCGCGCCGATATAGACGCCGTCGAAGGCAAAGGCGAACACCGCCAGCAGGGGTGAGGCGATGACGAACAGCAGGAAGTCGCGCGCGACCCGGCGAACGTCGGGACTCGCGGTCATGATGTCGATCAGCGCGGGTCCAAACAGCGCAAAAGTGGCGGTGACGGCGATCGCAAACGTAAAGCCCCACGACACGACCAGCCGCACCGCGCCGGAAAACGCTTCGCGCGAGCGTGCGCCATAGGCGCGGCCGCAAAGCTGCTCGGCGGCATTGGCAAGCCCGTCGAGGAAGAAGGCGCTGACCAGGAGGAAATTGTTGAGCACGGCGTTTGCGGCCAGGATGGTGTCGCCGGATCGCGCGCCCTGCGCCGTGAAGAACAGGAACGCCGTGATCAGCGACGCGGTGCGGATCATGATGTCGCGGTTGACCGCGAGCATCCGCATCAATTTGTCGCGCTCGAACAGATGGGCGCGCGCGAGCGGCGGATGGCCCGACGTCAGCCGCTGCGCGATCATCCCGCCGATGGCAAGGCCCGCGGCCTCCGCGATCACGGCGGCGATGGCCGCGCCCGCAATGCCGAGATCGGCGACCAGCACCAGCAGGATCGTGGCGATCATGTTGATGACGTTGATCGCGATCTGCACGGAAAGCGCCAGTGTGGCGCGGGCCTGGCCGATCAGCCAGCCCAGCACGACGTAGTTGGCGAGCGCCAGCGGCGCCGACCAGATGCGGATGAAGAAGTAGGTTTTGGCGGCGCGCGTGACACCCTCGCTGCCGCCCATCGCGCCGAGCAGGGCGGCGGCCAGCGGCAGCTGCAGCGCGATCATGGCGACGCCGACGATGCCGGCCACGATCAGTCCGCGCACCAGGATGGCGTGCAATTCCTTGGTCTCGCCGGCGCCGAGCGATTGCGCGGTGAACGCAACCGTGCTCATGCGCAGGAACGCGAACAGCCAGAACAGGCAGTCGAAGATCACGGAAGCCATCGCGACGCCGCCGAGCAGGGTGGCATCGCCAAGCCGGCCGATCGCGGTGGTCGAGACGATGCCGATCAGCGGCGTGGTCAGGTTCGCGACCATCGCGGGGCCGGCGATGGCGAAGACCTGTCTGGTCGTCACGTGGGAGGTGGAATTCACGGAATTGCTACAGCTCGACGATCATGCCGTCCATTGCAGCAGAGTAAGGCAGCTTGTCCACCCGGACCAACATGTCATCGCTCATGTGCGTGAGGATCAGCTTTTTGGCATTGATCTTGCCGAGATGGGCTTCAAGCGTCTTCAGGCTGAGATGATTCTTGACGATCTTGTCGTAGGTGTAGGCCTCGGCGATGAACAGATCGGCGTTGCGCGCCGCCGGGATCAGCGTTTCCGTCCATTCGGTGTCTGCGCTGTAGCTGATGATGCGGCCTTCCGCCTCGATCCGGTAGGCGAGGGACGGCCCGCCGGATTCGCCGTGCACGACCGGGTAGGGCGTCACCGTCACGCCGCCAAAAGCCTTGGTTTCTTCCGGTTGGAGCGCGACCACCGATAACTCGAAGCGCTGCGGCGTTTTGGAGGAATGCTCGAACATCACCTCCATCGCCTGTGTCAGCCGCGTCTCGATGCCTTGCGGCCCCGCGATGACCAGCGGGCGGGCGCGGCGGGTGAACTGTGCGTCGAGCAGCAGGAATGGCAGACCGGCAAAATGATCGCCGTGGAAATGCGTGATCAGGATCAGGTCGATCGCCTCGCGCGCGATGCCGAGGCGCTTGAGCGCCGGCAGCGAGGAAGCGCCGCAATCGATCAGGAAATTGACTGCGGCGCCCGTGACGTGAAAGCACGTGTTGTACCTGCCGCCGGAGCCGAACGCATCGCCGCAGCCGACGAATTGCAGTTGCATCGGCTGCCACGCCCTCCGTCGCTATCGACGATTACCGCCTGCCGAAAATGCGCGTCAGCAGCCAGACCGGGATCACGATCACAGCGCCGAGCAGGAAGTAGCGCCACAGCCAGTTGACGGCGTCGAAACCGAGATCCCACAGCCGCTGGAACAGCGTGCGGATGGAGTGCAGGATATTCCAGGGATCGAAGCCGATGGCGGCGAGCACGACGCCGACCAGGATCGACAGCAGGATCAACCGGAATGCCACCGCGAGCGGCGTGCCGCCGAGAAAGCGGTACAGGCCGTCATTGCCGGCCGGCAAATCCCTGACGTCGTTCGGCATCGAAATCTCCATCGCGTTCGCGCCTATTATAGGCACGGCGGGGCAGATGGGGAACCCGCTGCCCTCGGTCAATGGCGGCGGGTCGCGCGCGGAACCTTAATTTCCTGTCACAGTCTTTAACATCCGCTCCAGCGTCTCCAGCCGGTCCGCCTCGCGCGGCGGCTTGTCCCAGCGCAACCGGTTGATGCGGGGAAAGCGCATGGCGACGCCCGATTTGTGCCGCGGCGAGCGCTGCAGGCCCTCGAAGGCCACCTCCAGCACCAACCCCTGGTCCGGCTCGTGCACGACATGGCGCACGGGGCCGAATTTTTCCGTGGTGTTGCGGCGGACGAAGCGGTCGATCTGCAACAGCTCCTCGTCGGTGAAGCCGAAATAGGCTTTCCCCACCGGCACCAGCTGCTCGCCGTCCTCGCCGTTGGTCCATACACCAAACGTGTAGTCGGAGTAGAAGGACGAACGCTTGCCGTGGCCGCGCTGCGCATACATCAAGACCGCGTCGATCAGATGCGGGTCGCGCTTCCACTTCCACCATTGCCCCTTGGGCCGGCCCGGCAGATAGGGCGCATCGCGCCGCTTCAGCATCACACCTTCCACCGCCTCGGAGTCCTCGCCCGCCCCGGCGCTGGCCGGATCGGCGCGGGCAGCGATCAGCGCGTCCCAGCTGTCGAAGGCGATCGTCGGCGATAGATCGATCCTGGGATCATCGAGTTTCTTCACAAACGCCTGCAATCGCTTGCGCCGCTCGGCAAACGGCAGCTCGCGCAGATCGTTCTCGTCGTCGCCGAGCAAATCGTAGGCGCGCAGGTGAATCGGAAACTCCTTGATCAGTTTCGGCGACACCAGCTTGCGATTCAGCCGCTGCTGCAACACGTTGAAACTCTGCACGCGGCCCGCGCGCAGCACCAACAACTCGCCGTCGATCGCGCCGGGCAGGTGCAGCGACGGCAGCAAGTCCGGAAAGCTCTTCGTGATGTCCTCGCCGGTACGCGAATAGAGCCGCGCCTGCAGATGGCCATTGGCATCGCGGCCGCTCGCCGCCTGCACGCGGATGCCGTCCCATTTCCACTCCGCGATGAAATCGGCCGGATCGAGATTCCCAAAATCCTCGTCCTCGATCGCATGCGCCAGCATCACCGGGCGGAACGGCGCGACGTCGCGGTTGACCGGCTTGTCGCCGCGGCCCTCGAGCCAGGCAAAGAGATCGAGATAGGGCGGCGACAGGCCCGGCCACAGCAACTCGATCTCGTGCGGATCCTTGTCGCCGAGCGCGGCGGCCGCGGTCTTCGCCAGCCGCGCTGAGACGCCGATCCGCATCGCGCCGGTCACGAGTTTCAACAGTGCCCAGCGCCCGGTCTCGTCGAGCTCGTCGAGCCAGCGCGACAGCTGTTTTGGCAGCTCCGTCTTGCCCAGCGTGCGCAACGTGGTGACGACCTCGGTCAGCGTGGGAGGCGGGGGATTGTTGTGGCCGGAGGGCACCGCCGCCTTCCACATCAGCGCGACCGTCTCGGAGAGATCGCCGACATAGTCGTAAGAGAGTCCAAACAGCACGGGATCGGTGCGCTCGGCGATGAGATCGCGGATCAGTCCGGGCTTGGCATGTTTGAACGACAGCGCCCCGGTGATCGCCGCCAGCGCATAGCCGCGGTCGGGATCGCCGACGTCACGAAAATACGCCGTGATCAGCCGCAGCTTGTTGTTGCGGCCGGGCTCGTAGGCGAGGCGGTCCAGAAGCTCGGCGAAGCGGTTCATGCTTCGGCCTCGCCGGTGACCGCGGCTTCGCCCTCGTCTTCGTCACCATAGCCGACGAGATCGAGCGGCCGAGCGGCAAGGCCCTTGGTCTTGCACCAATGCACCAGTGCATCTTCCTGACCATGCGTGACCCAGATCTCGCCGGCGCCGGTCGCGGCAATGGTCGCGGTCAGCCCGTCCCAGTCGGCATGATCTGAAATCACCAGCGGCAGCTCGATGCCGCCCTGCCGCGCGCGGGCGCGCACCCGCATCCAGCCCGAGGCGAAGGCGGTGACCGGATCGGGGAAGCGGCGCGTCCAGATGTCGGAGGTGGCGCTCGGCGGCGCGAGCGTGATGGTCCCGGCGAGGTCGGCCTTCTTCACGCCACGCACCTCTCGCAGGTCGCCGAGCTTTACGCCGCGGCTCTGATAGTATTGCGTGATCGTCTCCATCGCGCCATGCAGATAGATCGGCGCGTCGTACCCGGCCTCGCGCAGCAGCGCGATCACGCGCTGCGCCTTGCCGAGCGAATAGGCGCCGACGAGATGTGCGCGCTCCGAGAACAGTCTTGCGGAAGCGAGCAGCTTCTTCACTTCCTCCGCCGCATCGCCGTGCCGGAACACCGGCAGCCCAAACGTCGCCTCCGTGATGAAGACATCGCACGGCACGAGCTCGAACGGCGCGCAGGTGGGATCGCGAGCATCCTTGTAGTCGCCGGACGCCACGATGCAGGTGTCCTTGCAGGTCACCGCGATCTGGGCCGAGCCCAGCACGTGGCCGGCGGGATGGAATTTGATGCTGACGTCGCCCAGCCTGATTTCCTCGCCATAGGCGACTGCCTGCGTGCTCCGCGCAAAGCCTTCGCCATAGCGCAGTCGCATCATGTCGAGCGTCTCTTGGGTCGCCAGCACCGCGCCATGGCCAGGTCGGGCATGGTCGGAATGCCCGTGTGTGATCACGGCCCGCTCCACCGGCCGAACCGGGTCGATGTGAAAGCCGCCCGGCTTGCAGCACAGGCCGGCGGCAGTTGGCAGCAGGATGTCTTGCGGGCGCATCTCGGATATATAGGGCGTTCGAGTCCGATTTTTCACCCTAGAACGATGCCCGCCCGACTGTTCCTGTCCTCCCGCGATCTGATTGCCGACCGCCGTTATGACTTCGCGCGCGACCTGCAATTGCGCGGCGATCTGCCGGCGGCGGCCGACCTGCTGCAACAGGCGGTGGAGCTGGCTCCGCAATTTGCCTCCGCCTGGTTCACCCTCGGCGAAATCCGACAGCAGCTCGGCGAGCGCGACGCGGCCGTTGAAGCGTTCCGGAAGGCGCGCGACGCCGATCCGCAGGATCGTCATGGTGCGACCGTGCACCTGATGCAGCTCGGCGCCGAGCCGATCTCGGCGATGCCGGCCGGCTACGTACAGTCGCTGTTCGACCAGTACGCGCCACGCTTCGAGAATGCGCTGCTCAACGATTTGCACTACCGCGGCCCGCCGCTGTTGTTCAAGGCGGTGCTCGCGGTGCGCAACGCCGCGAAGAAGCCCGCGTTCTTCAAGCGCGGCATCGATCTCGGCTGCGGCACCGGCCTTGGTGCAGCGGCGTTTGCGAAAAATGTCGACCGCTTCATCGGCATTGATCTGTCGCCCGGCATGATCGAGAAGGCGCGGGCCTCGGGCCTGTATGCCGAGCTCGAAGTCGCCGACATGGCGGCTGGCCTTGCCGGCAAGCCGGACGCCAGCGCCGATTTCGTGCTGGCAGCTGATGCGATGGTCTATGTCGCCGATATCGCCCCGGTGCTCGCCGAAGCCTGCCGCGTGCTCGCGCCCGGCGGGCTGATCGCCTTCACCACGGAGACGCATCCGGGCGAGGGCGTCATCCTCGGCGAGGGGCTGCGCTATGCCCATGCGGCGGCCCATGTGCGCGCGGCAGTCGCAGCCGCAAACCTGCAGCTTGCCCTGCTTCAGGAAGCCTCGCCGCGCGACGAGAGCAATGTTCCCGTGCCGGGCCTCGTGGTGGTTGCGACGAAAAGTTGAGCCGAAGAAACAGGTGAGGAGCATGTCGGTCTCAATCCTCATGGTGAGGAGCCCGTAGGGCGTCTCGAACCATGAGGCCACAGACGGGCCTGCATCCTTCGAGACGCCGCTTCGCGGCTCCTCAGGATGAGAAGAGGCTGTTTCGTCGGCCACAAACCCTCGACGAACCACGCCGGACGGCTTACGTCTTGCCTCGTGCCGTCGCCCGACCTCTTTTCCTGGACACCCTCAGCGCTCCCGGTGACGGCTGCGCTGCTGCCGGATCGTTTCCAGAAATGGTTCGCCGCGCGCGGCTGGTCGCCGCGCGAGCATCAGCTCGCGTTGCTGGCCAAGGCGCGCGATAACCGCTCGGCGTTGCTTATCGCGCCCACCGGCGCCGGCAAGACGCTGGCGGGATTCTTGCCGACACTGGTCGAGCTTGCCTCGCCCATGGCGGTAGAAGGCAAGAGCCTGATCTCCACCGGCCGCGGCGTAAAGCGTACCGGCGGGCTGCACACGCTCTACATCTCGCCCTTGAAGGCGCTTGCGGTCGACATCGCGCGCAATCTTGACACGCCGATCGCGGAGATGGGCCTGCCCATCAAGGTGGAGACCCGCACGGGCGACACGCCGGTGTCGCGGCGGCAGCGGCAGCGGCGCTATCCGCCCGATATCCTGCTGACCACGCCGGAACAGCTCGCGCTGCTGCTCGCCTCCGACGATGCGCCCTATCTGTTCTCTTCGCTCAAGCGCATCGTACTCGATGAGTTGCACGCACTGGTCACCTCCAAGCGCGGCGACCTGCTTTCGCTGGATCTCGCGCGCCTCTGGCGCATCGCGCCGGAGCTGCGCGCCATCGGCCTTTCGGCCACCGTGGCCGAGCCGGAGCAGCTCGCGCGCTTCCTGATGCCGCAGCAACCGGGCAAGCCCAAATCCGCCGACATCGTCGTCGCCGGCGGCGCCGCCGCGCCGATCGTGGAGATGCTGGACACCAAAGAGCGGCTGCCCTGGGCCGGCCACACCGCGCGGCATGCGCTCGGCGAAATGTATGACCTGATCAAACGCAACAAGACCACGCTGGTGTTCGTCAACACCCGCAGCCAGGCCGAAATGCTGTTCCAGGATTTCTGGCGCATGAACGACGATGGCCTTGCCATCGCGCTGCATCACGGCTCGCTCGACGTCGCGCAGCGCCGCAAGGTCGAGGATGCCATGTCGGCCGGCAAACTGCGCGGCGTGGTCTGCACCTCCTCGCTCGATCTCGGCATCGACTGGGGCGACATCGATCTCGTCATCAATGTCGGCGCGCCCAAGGGGGCTTCGCGCCTGATGCAGCGGATCGGCCGCGCCAACCACCGCCTCGACGAGCCCTCGCGCGCGGTGCTGATCCCCGCCAATCGCTTCGAGGTGCTGGAATGCGCGGTCGCCATCGACGCCATCGCCGAGAATGCGCAGGACACGCCGCCGCTGCGTACCGGCGCGCTCGACGTGCTGGCGCAGCATGTGCTGGGATGCGCCTGCGGCGAGCCGTTCCTGGCCGGCGAGCTCTATCAGGAAATCGTCACCTCGGCGATGTACGCGAACCTTTCCCGCGCCGATTTCGACGACATCATCGATTTCGTCGCCACCGGCGGCTATGCGCTGAAGACCTACGAGCGCTTCGCGCGCATCAAGCAGGACAAGCAGGGCAAATGGCGTGTCGCCAATCCGCGCGTCCGGCAAAGCTATCGCCTCAATGTCGGCACCATCGTCGAAGAGGCGATGCTGAAAGTAAAACTGGTGCGCTCGCGCGGCGGCGGCAGCGGCCACACCGGCATGATCGGCCGCGGCGGCAAGATTCTGGGCGAGATCGAGGAATATTTCATCGAAGGCCTCGTCGTCGGCGACACCTTCGTGTTCGCCGGCGAGGTGGTGCGCTACGAGGCGCTGGTGGAGGACCAGGTCTATGTCTCCCGCGCCAACGACAAGGACGCCAAAGTGCCGGCCTATGCCGGCGGCAAGTTTCCGCTGTCGACGTATCTGGCAGAGCGCGTGCGCAAATTGCTGGACGATCGCCGGCAGTGGAATGCACTTCCTGAACAAGTGCGAGACTGGTTGTCATTGCAGCGGGATTTTTCCCGCGTGCCCGCCGTGCGCGAGCTTTTGGTCGAGACCTTTCCGCGCGGCGGCAAGCACTACATGGTCTGCTATCCCTTCGAGGGCCGGCTGGCGCACCAGACGCTTGGCATGCTGCTGACCCGCCGGCTGGAGCGCGCCCGTGCCCGGCCGCTCGGTTTTGTCGCCAACGAATATGCGCTGGCGATCTGGGGCCTCGGCGACATCTCGCATCTGGTCCGCCACGGCCGAATCGATCTTGCGAGCCTGTTCGCGCCGGACATGCTCGGTGACGACCTCGAAGCGTGGCTCGCCGAGTCCGCGCTGATGAAGCGCACCTTTCGCAATTGCGCGCTGATCTCCGGCCTGATCCCGCGCCGCTTCACCGGCGAGGAGAAGAGCCGCCGCCAGGTGCTGTTCTCGACCGACCTCGTCTACGACGTGTTGCGCAAGCACCAGGCCGACCACGTTCTCTTGCGTGCCGCCCGCGGCGATGCCGCCACGGGGCTGCTCGACCTCAAGCGATTGGGTGATATGCTCGCGCGAATTCAGGGACGAATCACCCACCGGGAACTCGATCACGTGTCGCCGCTCGCGGTGCCCGTGATGCTGGAAATCGGCCGCGAATCCGTTTACGGCGAAGCGGCCGACGAACTTTTGGCGGAAGCCGCCGACGAGCTGGTTCGCGAGGCGATGACTTAGGGGCGACAGGAATAACGTGACGCGCGCGCAATCGTTGAAAAAAGAGGAAATGCGCGCAGCGCCATTCGATGTCGCGGGCGTGGAACTCGTCGCTGATCTGTCCGGCGCGCTCTTTTGGGAGGCGCAGCGCCTGCTCGTCGTCTCAGACCTGCATCTGGAAAAAGGCTCGAGCTTCGCGGCGCGCGGCGTGCTGCTGCCGCCCTACGACACCGTCGCGACGCTGGGCCGTCTCGCCGCCGTGATCGCCCGCCATGATCCGCGCATGGTGATCGCGCTCGGCGACAGTTTTCACGACCGCGACGCGCACCGGCGCCTGTCCGACATCGATCGCGGCGCCATCACGGCGATGCAGGTCGGCCGCGACTGGATCTGGATCGCGGGCAACCACGATCCGGCGCTGCCGTCCGATCTCGGCGGCATAATCGCCAGCGAAGTCTGTATCGGCCCAATCGGCTTTCGCCACGAGCCGACCGGCGAATTCGGCGAGATCGCCGGCCACCTGCATCCAAAGGCGCGCGTCGCCACCCGCGCCCGCGTCACCGAGCGCCGCTGCTTTGCCTGCGACGGCGAGCGCGCAATCATGCCCGCCTTCGGCGCGTACACCGGAGGCCTCAGCATCCGCGACCAGGCCTTCACGAAGATCTTCGGCGCGCCCGATTTCACGGCTCATGTGCTCGGCGACAACAAGCTGCACAGCATCGTCGCGTCGCGGTGTTACTAGCGGTGTCACGCGTAGGGCGGATTAGCGTAGCGTAATCCGCCCTCTCTCGGCGGACGCAGCATCAGCGGGTTACGCCTTCGGCTAACCCGCCCCACAAATCACGCCGCCTTTGCCTGCACCGTCTCGCAGAATTCCGCGAGCCGATCCGCCAGCCGCAGCGTCGCCGGGCTGGCATCGGGCGCCGCGACCAGCGCGACTTCCGTCTTCTCGATCGGTGCAAAGCCGTCTTTCGCAGTCAGCACGCGATGGTCGGCCTGGATCGCCATCTCGGACAAAATGCTCAGGCCCATGCCGGCGGCGACCGCGGCTTGGATGCCAGAGAGATTCGACGAGGTGTAGGCCATGTGCCAGGTGCGGCCCGCGCTCTCCAGCGCATGGATCGCGCCGGCGCGGTAGAGGCAGCCGGGTGGAAAACCGATCAGCGGCACCGGGCCCGTGCGTGTGTCGCGCGGGCGGTTCTTGCTGGTTACCCAGTGTACGCGCTCCGGCCACACGGCGATGCCGCCTTTCTCGCCGGCCGGGCGTTTGAACAACGCCAGATCAAGCTCGCCGCGCTCGAGCTCGCGCTTGAGCGTGGCGCTCTGGTCGGCGCGCACGTCCAGCCGAAGCGTCGGATGCGAGCGCGAGAATGCGGCGAGCAGTTTGGTCAGGCGATAGGCGGCAAAATCCTCGGGCAGGCCGAGCCGCACCGCACCTTCGTTGCCCGGCCGCGCCAGTACGTCGCGCGCCTCTTCGGCGAGTGCCAGCATGCGTCGGGCGTAAGTGAGCAGGCGCTCGCCGGCTTCGGTCGGCATCACCTCCTTGCCGCTGCGGATCAGCAGCGGCTGTCCGACGTCTTGCTCCAGCCGCTTGATCTGCTGGCTGACGGTGGACTGCGTGCGATGGACGCGCTCGCCGGCGCGGGTAAAGCCGCCGGCATCGACCACGGAAACGAAGCTGCGCAGCAGTTCGAGATCGAGCATCCGAATGCTCCATTTATAAATCCACTGGATGTTAGTTTATCATTTAATTTCCAAATGGCAAAGCATGCGCCTATTTCAAGGGGCCGAGGAGAAATTCCATGTCGCTCGCGCCCTCCGTCCCGGTTCCCCGCGCCCAATTCAATTGGTTGCCGCTCACTATCGGCCTGTTCTGCCTGCTCTGGAGCTTTGCCTTCGTGGCGGGAAAAATCGGCGTGACCGATTGCCCGCCGCTGATCCTGCTCGCCGCGCGCTTCCTGCTGGCCGGCGGCCTGATCGCGGGCATATCGGCCCTGCGCCGCGAGCGGTTCGACCTCAGCCTTCGCGATATCGCGGTTTATGCCCTGCTCGGCCTCGCCAACAACGCGCTCTATCTCGGCCTCGGCTATACCGGCCTGAAGACCGTCTCCGCCGGGATCGGCGGCCTCGTGGTCAGCGCCAACCCGGTGTTCACGGCCGCGCTTGCCGCGCTCTTGCTCGGCGAGGCCATGACCTGGCGCAAGGCCTTCGGCCTGCTGCTCGGCGTTACCGGCGTCACCTTCATCGTCTGGCATCGGCTTTCCGTCGGCACCGATCACATCGAGGGCATGCTGTTCACACTGGCCTCGCTCGCCTCGATCGTCGCCGGCACCATCCTGTTCAAGCTGCTTGCGCCGAAAGGCAGCCTGTGGATCGGCAACGGCATCCAGAATCTTGCCGGCGGTCTTGCGCTAGTGCCATTTGCCGCCGGGTTTGCTGATGTCCACGACATCGTGCCGAGTGCGCGGCTCTTCGGCGCCTTCGCCTTCCTGGTGCTCGGCGGCTCGATCCTCGCTTACCTGCTCTGGTTCCACCTGCTGAAGGTCTGCGGCGCCACTGCGGCGAGCGCGTATCACTTCCTGATGCCGCCGCTCGGCATGCTGTTCGCCTTTCTCGTGCTCGGCGAACACGTCGAATTGCGCGACCTCGCCGGGATCGTCCCCGTCGCGCTCGGCATTTACCTGGT
>Ga0081539_10000903_pt1 | contig 56401 bp, 44 predicted proteins | sample TabmetS4T2R2_FD_71023 | JGI IMG/M metagenome (GOLD analysis project Ga0081539, IMG submission 71023) | Tabebuia heterophylla rhizosphere microbial communities from the University of Puerto Rico - S4T2R2 | ecosystem: Host-associated > Plants > Roots > Rhizosphere ...
GTTTCTTCAGAGGATTTTCCCGGGTCCGCGTCGGCGGCGGCCCGCCGCTCCCGCCGGAGACCGCGGCGGCCGGCGGCTCGCGGGGCGAGCCGAAACCCCCGGCCCCCGCTGCCACGCCCGCGGGGCAAGACCATCCAGGCGCTAGGCGTGGACCGGCTCGCGTTCGGCGACGACGAGGCGGCGGGCGATGTTGTCGAGGGCCTGGTCGAGGCGGGCGCGGTCGGCGGCGTCGGTGACCGACCAGTCGTCGAGCTGGGTGTCGAGCCAGCGCCGCCACGCCGAGTGCAGCAGGCCAAGCTGCGAACGGCCGTTCGGCGTGAGCCGCACCTGGTCGCCGTCGCGGGTCGCGAAGCCGCCGGCGACCACGCCGTCGAACGCCGGCTCCAGCACCTCGGGCGGCAGGTGGTGGGCGCGGGCGACCGCCCGGACGGTGGCCGGCACCTCGGCCCGGTCGCGCATGTACACCTGGTGCAGCGTCCACGCCTGGCCTCGGGTGAGCGCGGTGCCCGCGTTCGCGAAGATCTGGTCCGCGAAGTCCGGCTCGCGCTGGGCGTGGCGCATCACCCCGGCGATGGCGCGTTCCAGCTGGGCCACGCGGTCGTCGGACTCCGGGGCGCCGAAGCCTTCGCCGAGGTCGGTGGCGCCGGCCCGGGCGGTGTCCCGCAGCGGCACCTGCTTGAGGAACCAGGCGATCACGAACCCGGCCAGCGCGACCGGCACCACCCAGCGGAAGACGAAGCCGAGCGTGTCCGCGTACGCCTCGACGATCGGCGCGGCCAGCTGGGCGGGAAGCGCCGCAAGCGCGGACGGGCTCTGCACCGCCTCGGGCGGCACGCCGGGCGACCGGGCGAGGGCGTCGCGCAGGTTGGGCTCGAGCTGGTTGGCGTAGAGCGTGCCGAACACCGCCGTGCCGAACGAGCTGCCCAGCGTCCGGAAGAACGTCACGCCCGACGTGGCCGTGCCCAGTTGCGTGTACGGCACCGTGTTCTGCACCACGATCGTCAGCACCTGCATCGCCAGGCCGATGCCCAGGCCCAGCACGAGCATGTAGAGCGACTCAAGCCAGATGCCCGTGCCGGTGTCCATCGTGGACATCAGAAACAGCCCGAGCGCCATGATGGCCGTGCCGGCGATCGGAAACGCCTTGTACCGCCCGGTGCGCCCGACGACCGTCCCGGAGATCATCGAGGTGGCGAGCAGCCCGAGCACCATGGGCGTGGTGCGCAGCCCGGACGCGGTGGCCGACACCCCGTCGACGAACTGCAGGTAGGTCGGCAGGTAGGTCAGCGCGCCGAGCATCGCGAAGCCGACGATGAAGCTCAGCGCCGCGCAGACCACGAACACCGGGTTGCGGAAGAGGCCCATCGGCAGCATCGGCTCCGGGGCGCGCAGCTCCACCAGCACGAACGCCGCGAGCAGCACGACCGCCCCGGCGAAGAGCCCGATGATGACCGGCGAGCCCCAGGCGTACTCGTTGCCGCCCCACTCCAGGCCCAGGATGAGCGCGGAGGCGCCGGCCGCGACGAGCGCGATGCCGGCGTAGTCGACGATCGGCCGGATCGCGGCCCGCACCGACGGGATGGTCCGGGCCGCCATGCCGATCATGACGATCGCGATCGGTACGTTGACGTAGAAGCACCACCGCCAGCTCGCGTGGTCGGTGAAGAGCCCGCCGAGCGTCGGCCCCAGCACCGTGGTGACGCCGAAGACGGCACCGAGCGCGCCCTGGTACTTGCCCCGCTCGCGCAGCGGGATCGCGTCCGCGATCAGCGCCATGGCGGTGACCATCAGCCCGCCCGCGCCGACGCCCTGGATCGCGCGCGCCACGATCAGGATCAGCATGCTGTTGGCCGCGCCGGCCAGCGCCGACCCGGCGATGAACACCACCGCGCTGATCTGAAACACCCGCTTGCGCCCGAACAGGTCGCCGAACTTGCCCGCCAGCACCGTGGCCACGGTCTCGGCCAGCAGGTAGGCGGTGACCACCCACGCCATGTGCCCGGCGCCGCCCAGGTCGGCGACGATCGTCGGCAGCGCCGTCGATACGATCGTCTGGTCCAGCGCGGCCAGCAGCATACCGAGCACGATGGTCACGAACACGACGTTCGTCTGGCGGCGACTCAACTCCGGCGGCGCGGCCGCGCCGCCGGCGTCGAGCGTGGCGGTACTGCTCATACGGTAGATCTTCAGCCCATTCGGCCATCCGTGCGCCCTTTTCGCCGAAAAGGCCAGGTCGAGCATTCCCTAGACAATCCGCACGTGATCGTTAGCGGCCCCAGAGGCGCCAGGTTTGGTTGAGGGGGCTGCCCTGGCCGGGCGGGTTGCAGGTCCACTGGTGTACCAGGGCGCGCGCCGCCGTCGAGATGGCGCTGACGTCGACGCATTTGCCGCTGTGCCGGGCGACGAGCTGGTAGTCGTGGGCGTCGTTGCCCGAGTAGGTGACCTTCCGGAGCGTGAACTCCTGGTTGGTGCCGGTGCCGCAGGTCCACTGCTGCACCGCGGCACCGTCGGCTGTGGACGCTCCGTTGACGTCGAGGCACTTGCCGCTCTGCTGGTTGACGACCGTGTACGTGTTCGCGACGCCGGCGACCGGGCGGAAGTTCCACAGCTGCTGGTCGCCGCCCTCGCAGTAGAACTGCTGCTGCTGGTTGCCGTTGGCGGTGCCGAGGTTGGTGTTGTCGAGGCACTGCTGGGAGTGTTGCGCGACCGCCACCGACTGGAAACCTCCGTCCGACGGCGGCAGCAGCGTGATGCTGAACGTGTCGTCGGCGTTGGTGTGCGGCAGGTTGACCGTGGTGGCGTTGCCGGAGAGCGTCACGACCGTGTTGGCGATGGTGACCGGGCCCTGCACCGCGCCCCCGCCGTTGTACGGGATCCGCTGGGCGACCACGCGCACCTGGTTGTTCTGCACGATGCCGCTGGTGGTGTCGAGGCGCTGCACGTTGACGGCGATGTTGCCGGTCGTGCCGCCACCGCCGACGAGCACCTTGGCGACGCCGGTGGCCTTGGTGGCGAAGGCGTCGTACGCGGGGCTCGGCGTCACCGACGAGACGAGGCCGGTCTGCCCGCCGTAGAAGCGGTACACCCACCACTCGCCCTTGGGCTGGTGGACGCCGGCTGAGTTGCGGGTCAGGAGGTTGCCGAGGTCGTTGTGGAGGTTGTTGGTGCTGGCCCAGTTGGCGCGCAGCCCGTCGGCGCCGGCCCGTTCGAGGCGGGCGATGTACCAGGAGCCGTCGCCGGGGTTCTGCTCGTTGGACGCGCCGTACTCGTTGATCTGGTACGGCCGCGGGTGGGCGATGCCGCGGGAGTCCAATGTGGAGTTCGCCGTCGAGACGTTGGCGACCGGGTCGCCGGGGAGGCTGTGCCAGCTGACGACGTCCGGCACGAGGTTGTTGGCCCGCACGAAGTCGAGGTACTGGACCCACCAGCCGCCCGTCGACGGCACGCAGGCGCAGCTCGGCCCGACGATCAGGTGGCCGGGAAACTCGGCGCGCAGGCGCTGGTAGGTGCGCCGCCACAGCTCGAAGTACTGCGCCTGCGAGCGGTTCCAAAATAGACCGAGATTCGGCTCGTTCCAGATGTCCCACTGCACGGTGAGACCGGCGGCCCGGACGTCGCCGATGAGGCGGGTGAGGAAGGCGTCGTAGTCGCTCCAGTCGCCGTTGTCGCCGGGGAAGCGCGAGATGGGATAACCGTCGGCGCCCCACAGGTCGTGCGGGAGGATCACGAACTGCCCGCCGAGCGCGGCGGTGCGGCGCGCCTGGGCGAGCGTGGCGTTCCAGCGGCGCTGGTAGCGGCCGGAGACCCAGCCGCCGGGCTGGTCGAGCTGCGCGCCGCCGGCCCGCATGTAGCGGAACTTGACGTCGCGGTAGAAGTGGTCGGCCGGTCCCGACGCGTTCTCGGTCATGCCGTAGATCCAGCCGGAGGCACGGTACGTGGGGGAGCCGCCGGCCACGGAGAAGTTGACGGTGACGGACTCGTCCGCGGCCTGTGCGGGCGCGGCGTTGGTGAGGAGGGCGGCGGCGAGGGCGAGGGTCGTGAGGAGCGCACGTCGCATGGACAACTCCAGGGGGGATCGCGGGACGAGCCGAAAGCTCGTCCCGGAGCGGGGGGTGCGGGGCGACTTACCTGATGGGTGCCGGGCCGGTGCTCTCGCGCAGCGAGATCGGCGGGGTGAGCAGCAGGTGCCGCGGTGGCGCGTCGGGGGTGGCGATGCGCTCCAGCAGCAGGTCGACGGCGTGGTTGCCCATCTCGGTCGGCACGTCCGCCGCGGTCAGTGGTGGGCGGAAGTCCTCGGCCCAGTGCCGGGCTGCCACGCCGGCGATGGACATGTCTCGGGGGACGGCGATGCGGGCACGTTCGAGGGCGCGCTGGATGCCCGGCAGCGCGGCCTCGTTGATGGTGGCGATGGCGGTGACGCCGGGGTGTTCGTCGCGGAGCTGTTCGAGGCAGGCCTCGCCGCCGGCCGCGTCGTCGGCGCAGCAGAGGTCGACGCCGGTGAGCCCGCGCTGGGCGATGGCCTCGGTGAACCCGGTCAGCGCGCGCTGCGCCGGGCCGTAGCCGGCCGCGACCAGCTCGGCGGAGCGGTTGACGAGGGCGATGTCGCGGTGGCCGAGGTCGGCGAGGTGGTGCACGCACCGGCCGATCAGGGTGGCGTAGTCGACGTCGACCCAGCAGGTGCCATGCGGGTGGGCGGTGTGCCCGATGGTGACGAACGGCAGGCCGGTCTGCCGCAGCCGGTTGACCCGCTCGTCCTCCAGCCGGATCTCCATCAGGATGACGCCGTCGACGCGCCGGCCGCTGACGATCCGCTCGAACGAGCGGTCGTGGTCGCCGCCGGACGGTGACAGCAGCACGTCGAGGTCGACGCGGGCGGCGGCCTCGACCACGCTGGCGACGAAGCCGAGCTGCATGTCGGTGAGCCGCAGGCTGGCCGGCGGGATCACCAGGCCGAGCGTGCGGGTGCGGCCCTCCTTCAGGGCGCGGGCCGCGGCGTTGGGCCGGTAGTCGAGCTCGTCGATGACGGCCTGGATGCGCTGGCGGGTCTGCTCGGAGACGACCCGCTTGCCGCTGAGCGCGTACGAGACCGTGCTGCGGGACACCCCGGCCCGGCGGGCGATCTCGCCGATGTTCATGGCGCACTCCTCACGACGAGCAGCTTAGAGCACGGGGCGAATCGGTTCGCTGAGTGAGCGTAGGAGCGATGTCGAACCTGTGTCAAGCGTGTGAACTGACCCTTGACCTCCCGGCATGGCCGGCCTATCTTCCAGTCGAACCGATTCCGCGAACCGATTCGCTAGGGGCATCATATGAAGACTTGGCGCGCCGTAGGCGCAGCTCTGGCGGCCATCGCCATCGCAGGTGGAGCGGCCGCGTGCTCGGATGACGACGGCGACAGCCCGCAGGCGGGATCCGGTGGCGGCACGTACGCCATCTGGGACCCGTACCCGCAGTTCGACGACGACTCGGCCTGGGTCAAGCTGCTCGAGAGTTGCGGCACCACGGCCGGCGTCACCGTCGAGCGGACCGGCTACGACACCACCGACCTGACCAACAAGGCCCTGCTCGCCGCGCAGCAGGACAACTCCCCGGACGTACTGATCATCGACAACCCGGTGATCTCCACGCTCGCCGAGGCGGGCGCGCTCACCACCACCGAGGAGACGAAGCTCGACACCTCGGCGATGGAGCCCAACCTGCTCGGCGCCGGCCAGAGCGGCGGCAAGACGTACGGCGTGCCGATCGGCGCCAACACCCTCGCCCTGTACTACAACAAGGACCTGCTGACCAAGGCCGGCGTCGACGTCGCGTCGGTGAAGGACTGGCCGTCGCTGACCGCCGCCCTGTCGAAGGTGAAGGCGGCGGGCAAGAAGGGCATCACGTTCTCCGCGATCGGCACCGAGGAGGGCAGCTTCCAATTTCTGCCGTGGTTCTGGGGCTCGGGCGCGCAGCTTACCGCGCTCGACTCGCCGCAGGCGGTCTCCGCGCTTGCCCTGTGGACCGACTGGCTCAAACAGGGCTACGCGCCCAACTCGGTCATCAACAACACGCAGACCACCAGCTGGCAGGAGTTCGCGAGCGGCGACTACGCGTTCAGCGAGAACGGCACCTGGCAGCTTGCCAACGCCGAGAAGCTCGACTTCGAGTACGGCATCATCCCGATCCCGGCCAGCTCGGGCGGCACGGCGCCGGCGCCCACCGGTGGCGAGTTCGTGTCGATCCCGGCGCAGAGCAAGACCGACCGGTACGCCACCTCGCAGAAGCTGGTGGCCTGCCTGACCAACGCGGACAACCTGCTCGCCACCGACACCACACTGTCGTACATCGCGCCGGTCGCGGCCGTGCAGGACAAGCAGATCGCCACCGACGCGAAGCTGAAGGTGTGGGTCGACGCGGTGAAGGCCGCCAAGGGCCGCACCGGCGACAACCTCGGTACCAAGTACCCGAAGATCTCCGAGCCACTGTGGACGGCGACGCAGGCCGCGCTGAGCGGCTCGAAGACTCCGCAGGAGGCGCTGTCCGCCGCGCAGACGACGGCCGCAAGTGCGACGAAGTAAGACAGGCGATTGGGCGGCGTGGGCGTTTCTCGCACCGGTAACGCTTTACCTGGCAGCGTTTTACGCCTACCCGCTCTACCGCAACGTCGAGCTCAGCCTGCGTAACTACACGGTGCGCTCGTTCGTCCAAGGTGGAGCCCCGTTCGCCGGGCTGGACAACTACCGGAAGATCCTGTCCGACCCGACGTTCGGTCCGGCGCTGCTGCACACCGTCGTGTTCACCGGCGCGTCGCTGGCCTTCCAGTTCGGCATCGGCCTGGCGCTCGCGGTCTTCTTCCACCAGCACTTCCCGCTGTCGCGCACGCTGCGGGCGCTCTTCCTCGTGCCGTGGCTGCTGCCCCTGATCGTGTCGGCGTCCACCTGGTCGTGGATGCTCAACAGCGACGCGGGCGTGGTCAACGCCGCGCTCGGCGCGGTGGGCGTCGGGCCGGTCAACTGGCTCACCTCGCCGGACTGGTCGCTGGTCTCGGTGATCATCGCGAACATCTGGATCGGCATCCCGTTCAACCTCGTGGTGCTCTACAGCGGCCTGCAGGCCATCCCCACCACCATGTACGAGGCGGCATCGCTGGACGGGGCGACCGGGTGGCAGCGCTTCTGGCGGATCACGTTTCCGCTGCTGCGCCCGGTGTCCGCGATCACGCTGCTGCTCGGCCTGATCTACACGCTCAAGGTCTTCGACATCATCTGGATCATGACGAGGGGCGGGCCGACCGACTCCTCGACGACGTTCGCGACGTGGTCGTACCGGCTTGGGTTCGGCAACCTGCTGCCCTCCTTCGGGCCCGGCGCGGCCGTCGGCAACCTGCTGATCGTGATGGCCCTCGTCTTCGGGCTGGTCTACATCCGGCTCCAGCGGAGGCAGCGGGCATGACGCGTCTACTCAGGACGGTCGCCGGCGTGGTGCTGACCGCGTTCATGCTCTTCCCGGTCTACTGGATGATCAACGTGTCGTTCACCCGGGACCGGGACATGCGGGCCGACCCACCGCACCTGTTTCCGGTGAACGGCACGCTCGAAGGCTACCGTGCGGTGCTCGACCAGCAGCTGCCGTACCTCGGCACGAGCCTGCTCGTCGGGCTCGGCACGGTGGCGCTGACCGTGACGCTGGCGGCGCCGGCCGGGTACGCGCTGGCCAAGCTGCGCCCGGTGGGCGGCGGCGTGCTCAGCTTCGTGCTGCTGATCGCACAGATGATCCCCGGGATCATCATGGCGATGGGCTTCTACGCCATCTACCTCAACCTCGGCGTGCTCAACTCCATCCCTGGCCTGATCCTGGCCGACTCCACGATCGCGGTGCCGTTCGGCGTGCTCATCTTCACGGCCTTCATGTCCGGGATACCCGAGGAGCTGATGCAGGCGGCCGTGGTCGACGGGGCGGGCCGGCTGCGCACCTTCTGGTCGGTGGTGCTGCCGGTCAGCCGCAACTCGATCGTCACCGTGTCACTGTTCGCGTTTCTGTGGGCGTGGTCCGACTTCATCTTCGCGTCCACCCTGGACGGTGGCGGCGACCACCAGCCGATCACGCTCGGCATCTACCAGTACATCGGCAACAACAACCAGCAATGGAACGCCATCATGGCCACCGCCGTGGTCGCGTCCGTCCCGGCCACCATCCTGCTCGTGCTCGCCCAGCGTTATGTCGCCGCGGGTGTGACGGCCGGCGCCGTCAAGGACTAACGAAAGTGAGCTGCCACCTATGTTCTCCATCCAGGACATCCCGTTCAGCTACCGCGGATCCTGGCTCGACATCTCACCGGTGGTGGCCGAGAAGACCTACGCGGAGGATCTGCACCTCGTCTCGCACCAGACCGGCCTCCACCCCGTGCTGCGCTTCACCCCTTCCGCGCCCGCGGCGGTGGTCGCCACGCCCGCCCTGCTCGCCTGGCAGGACGGCGCCGGCCGGGTCGAGCTCGTCTACCAGAGCCCGGACACGATCCGGGTACGCGGCGCCGGCCTCGGTATGCGGATCGCGGCGGCGGCGGAGGCGCTGACCCCGTTCAGCGGCACCTACCTCTACCGCGACCCGGTCGACGGTTCGCACGTGTTCACCTCGTACGAGACCGGTCGCCGCTACCGCGTCACCCTGCTGGCCGGTGACGTCGACGGCTCGGCGGGGGTGGAGGCCCTCGGCGCCGCCGACCGGCACCTCACCCTGCCGGCCGGGCGGCCGTGGGAGATCACCATAGAGGAGTACGAGGCCGCCCGCCGCCCGTACGCCTCGGAGGCCACGTTCGACAATGTCTTGCGCGCGGCGTCCGCCGAGTTCACCGCATTCGTCGACGCCGTCGCCCCGTGGCGGGACGGGCGTACGCCCGCGGCCGAGCTCGCCGCCTACGTGCTCTGGTCGGCCACTGTGGACCCGGCCGGCTTCCTCGGCCGGCCCGCGGTGTTGATGTCCAAGCACTGGATGGACAAGGTCTGGAGCTGGGACCACTGCTTCAACGCCATCGCGCTCGCCGCCGGGCAGCCCCGGCTGGCCTGGCACCAGTTTCAGCTCCCGTTCGACCACCAGGACGAGACCGGTGCCCTGCCCGACTCGGTTGCCCACTCCGAGGTGCTCTACAACTACGTCAAGCCGCCCATACACGGCTGGGCGCTGCGGCACCTGCGGCGGCGCCTCGACCTGCCGGTGGACCGCGCGGCGCTGGCCGAGACGTACGAGCGGCTGGCCCGCTGGACCGAGTTCTGGCTGGAGGCCCGCCGGGTGCCCGGCCACGAGCTGCCGCACTACCAGCACGGCAACGACAGCGGCTGGGACAACGCCACCACGTTCGACGGCGACCGGGTGGTCGAGACCGCGGACCTGGCGGCGTTCCTGGTCATGCAGCTGCGCTGCCTGGCCGACCTGGCCATGGAGCTGGGGCTGCCGCGGGCCCGCTGGTGGGCCGCGGAGGCCGACCGCATCCACGCCGCGATGCTCGACCAGCTGTGGAACGGGGAACGGTTCGACGCCCGCGCCGCGGCGACCGGCCTCCGCCGGGCCAGCACGAGCCTTCTCGGCCTGATGCCGATCGCCCTCGGCGAGGGCCTGCCCCCGGACGTCAGCGCGGCGCTCGCCCGCCGCATCGAGACCCACCTGACCGCCCACGGCCTGGCCACCGAGCCGGTCGACTCACCGCACTACGCCGCGGACGGCTACTGGCGCGGACCCATCTGGGCACCCTCGACAGTGCTCATCGAGGACGGGTTGCGCCGCGCCGGCCACACCGAGCTCGCCGACGAGATAAGTCAACGGTTTCGCGCGCTGTGCGAGAAGTCGGGCTTCGCCGAGAACTTCGACGCGGAGTCCGGCACCGGCCTGCGCGACCGCGCCTACACCTGGACCGCCAGCAGCTACCTCATCCTCGCCGCCGCCCATGTACAGAGAGGCTCGTCGACATGACAAGGAAGTGGGGAGCCGCTCCCGGTACGCCCCCGAACATCGACAAGATCGGCATCACACCGTTTTCGCGGTAGCAGAATCGGTTCGACAAAGTTCAATAGCCTAGGCCTGACGATATTGACGCCTGTCATCGTCAGGCCTAGGCTCTTGGCGAACCGATTCGACGGGAGTTTTCTGTGGACACCGCACCCCACCGGCGGCCCGTGCGCCGCCTCCTCGCCGCCTTCGTGGCGGTAGCCGCGCTCGCCGCCGCCTCGCTCGTCGCCGTCGCCATCGCCGCCTCCCCAAGCGCGCAGGCGGCCGACGAGTCCATAACCGTCAACTTCGCCAACGCGGGCGGCTCGCCGACCTACCGCGCCTCCGGCTGGATCTACGGCATGACCGAAAACGCGTCCGGCCCGGCCGACAACTTCTACCGCGACGTCAAGTTCCGCTACATGCGCGCCGGCGGCGCCCAGCTGGACAGCCCGGGCGGCTGGGTGTCCGGCAAGTACGACCGCCGGTGGAACGCGACCCGCGCCCAGCTGCTGCGTACCCGCTCGCTGGGCGGCGAGTTCATCCTGCTGCCGCACGACCTGTGGGGCGCCGACGGATACCCGATCTCCCGCTTCCCCGGCGACAACGGCAACTGGGCCGACTACGACGCCTTCCTCACCCGCGTCATCAACGACGTGCGCGCGAGCGGCGCGCCCGTGCAGTGGGACATCTGGAACGAGCCGAACCTCAGCCTCTTCTGGAACCGTCCACAGTCGCAGTACTTCGAGCTCTGGCGCCGCAGCTACCAGCGCATCCGGGCCGCGTTTCCCAACCACCTGATCGTCGGCCCGAGCATGGCGGGCGTCCCCTCGACCGGCGGCTGGTGGGTCCAGTACCTCGACTTCGTGCGCGCCAACAACGTGGTGCCGGACATCTTCAGCTGGCACGCGCTGCCGAGCGACCCGGTGGCCAACGTGGCGACGGCCAGCTCCACACTGGACGCTCGCGGCATCCCGCACCCGAGGCCGTACCAGATCAACGAGTACGGCGCCTCCAACGAGCAGAACCCCGGCGACGGCTCCTGGTACATCGCCCGCCTCGAACGCGCCGGCGCCGACGGCCTCCGCGCCAACTGGGCCAGCGGCGGCAACCTGCACAACGACCTCGGCAACCTGCTCGTCCACAACGCGGCCGGCCAGCACCAGCCCAAGGGCGAGTGGTGGGTGTACCGCTTCTACGGCTCGCAGACCGGCACGATCGCCTCGGTCACCCCCAGCCCGGCCTACGACGCCTTCGCCACCAAGACGGCGGGCAACGCGAAGATCCTGGTGGGCGGCGGCGGCACCACCGGCAACATCGCCGTCAACCTCCAACGCCTCGACACGACGAGCGGCATCGTGCAGAACAACCGGGTGCGCGTGGTAGCCGAGCGCATCCCGTACAACGGTGGCACCGCCGTGCAAGGCCCGGTCACGATCCAGGACACGGTGATAACCCTCTCCGGCAACGCCACCACCGTCAACCTGCCGCACACCAACGCCAACGACGCCTTCACCATCACCCTCCTGCCGCCCGGCGACACCACACCACCCACAACCCCGCCGACGACCGCACCGCCCACCACACCGCCCACGTCGACGCCTCCACCGGCCGGCTGTTCGGCGTCGGTGTCGCTGAACTCCTGGACCGGCGGCTTCGTCGCGACCGTCCGCGTCACGGCCGGCTCGACCCCGCTCAACGGCTGGCGCGTCACGGTTACCCTCCCCGGCGGCACCTCGGTCACCAACACCTGGGGCGCCACGGCGAGCGCCGCCAGCGGCACGGTCCAGTTCACCAACGCCACCTGGAACGGCAGCGTCGCGGCCGGCCAGTCCACCGAGTTCGGCTTCCAGGGCAGCGGCACCGGCACCGGCCTGACCCCCACCTGCACCGCCACCTAGCAACCACCCGACGGATGGGCGGTGGGGCTGACCACCGCCCATCCACTTTGGACACCCCGGTCCGCGCCACCCGCGGCCCGTATCCTCCCGCGGGCACCGCGCGGGCCGGCGCTCGCCGACCCCCCGACCCCGCTTCCACCCCCGCGTCTCAAGCCTGGCGGTCACGCGGCCAGGCGCGGCGGGCGAAGCCACGTGCGCGACGGTCCGACTCAAAATGCCCACCCCCAGCCCTCGGGGGCAAGCCGTAGCCAGTCTGAAATTTGATATCTGCGCAAAGTGTCCATTGTCGCGCACATCCAGGTCTTCAATTCGTTATAGTCGGCCGCCGATCGGGACAGTATTTTCCCGGCGGCCGCGGGATAATGGGTGTATGCGGCAGCTTCAATTGTTTAGCCGGGCCACGCTCGCCGGGATGCGCGACCGGACCGCATCGCGTAACTATTCTGCCGAGCGTGATGAGTTTCGTCGCCAGCATGAGCGGCACCGCGCCTGGGGCCTGGCCACGGCGAGCGCTGGCGGCGCATCCGCGACAGCTCCGCTGCCGCTCCGGCCGCGACCCCGCCCGAAAGCCGTCCACAAGAGACCACCGGCCCGGTTTCTATACGGCGTGAGCAGCATAAACACCCGGTGACGAGCGGAAACACGCCGACCGGCCACGAGTCCGCGCGCCGCCGCGAGGTCACCGCCGAGACCGATGCACCCGCCCCGAAAGGCCAGCCCACCACGCACGCCGGGCACGGCGACGACCGCGACAAGGCTGAGCCCTCTCGAATGCCAGCGCCCGCTCCGCGCGGACACGCGCAGAGAAGAACACCGCCTTCCGCATCGGGCCCCGGTATCGCTGCCCGCAGGCCTCGGCCGGCGTATCACCGGCCGCCTATCAAGGCACACGTCAATATGGCGATTGGCTTCGCGCTGCGATCAGCGATTTCCCGGCCGTATGGTCGGTCATTCCGACACCGGATTGATGGTAGCAGTCCGACCGCATTTTGCATGCGAGCGCAACGCGCGCCCCCACCGGACGTTTCGACCGATCGCGCGGTTCGCGGCGACGGTCTGTGCCCAATGCCGCTCGGCTCAAGTCGATTCCGATGTCTGGGCCGATCCGAGCTTCAGCGTTCGAGTTCCACTTCTCCAACAGGGCTGCCCTCTGGGGTGAGCGGGACCACGGCGGACGGGTGAGGCCGCGGGAGCAACGGCCTGGACCACGACGGACATCGCGGTAGCTCAAGTCTCGATGTGGGATCTCAGGATTGGGCGAGGCTGGCGGGCCAGCAGCGTGCGACGCGCGTCCATATTGGACGGCCGTGGCTCTGGTCATGGCGTTGACGCTGGCCTTGGGCGCGGAGTGGGCGTTGCGATGTGGAAGGGCCCCGAGGCCGAGGGGAGTGTCGGCCCCGGGGAGTCTCATGCGTGCCCTAGTGTGCGTGGGCCTTTGCCGCTACCGGTGGGGCGTCGGGCTAGTGGGCCGGGTGCGGTGGCGCGGTAGGAAGGCGGCGAAGGCGCGGGCTAGTAGGGCGGCGCCGCGAGCGGGCCCTCGCCAACCACGCCGCCACCCACCGGCGCACCTGGCACGACACAGCCGACGGGCTCGTGGACGCCATCGTCGGCCTGTGGCAGGCACCTGTCACAGGCCGACGACGATGAGCGCCGACTACTGGATGCCCTCCCGGGCGAGCTCCCACTGCTGGCAGAGGCAGCCGGTGTCGGACCACTGGTCGGCTATCGCGCCGTTCGCGGAGCTGTTCTGGTAGATCTCCAGCAGCTTGCCGCTGTTGCGGTTGGGGATCTTGTAGTAGCCGCTGCCCGCGGCGGTCAGCGACCAGTCCTGCGTCGCGTTTCCGGTCGGGCCCCACTGCGCGGCCTGGGTGCCGTCGGCGGTCGACGCGCTCGGTATCTCCAGGAGCTTGCCGCTGTTCTTGTTGTACAGCCGCACGTAGCCGCCGGTGACCGGGCGCACCTGCCAGATCTGCGTGGGGTGGTTGGTGTCCTGCCACTGCCCGGCGCCGGCGCCGTCGGTCGTCAGCGCGGACAGGATCTCGAGGTACTTGCCGCTGGAGCGGTTGGTCACCTTGAACTCGGGGTCGGCGTCCACACCGGGGCGGTACAGCTGGATCTGGTCGAGCTCGGCGTACGTGCCGTTGTAGGTGAAGCGGATCGTGTTGGCGCCGGCGTTGAGGCTCGTCGTGAACTGGGCCCAGTTGTACCGTCCCCAGTCGACGGTGCGCGGATAGCTGACGTTGAACGCCGTGCCCCCGTTGACCCGCACCGCGTGGGTGCTCGTGCCGGTCGTGCCGTTGGCGTAGCGGACGTTCACGGTGTAGGTCGCGGCGGCCGGCACGCGCACGGTGAACTCGACGTAGCTGTCCGAGAAGTTGATGTTGCCGATCTTCGCACCGTTCGAGGCGTCCACATGGGACACGACGGAGACGTTGTTGGTGGCCGCCCGCTCCGCCTCGTACACCTGGGAGTTGAGCGGGATCGTGCCCACCCGGATGTCGTTGTACGTGGTGGTCAGGTTCTCCACGTTGGTGGCGTGGTAGAGCGTGCGGTCGTCGACGCTCGTGTCGAAGCCCTGCGCGAAGCCGCTGAACGTGCCGCCCGCGCTGTCGTTGTAGTCGTACGTGACGCCGAACGGCAGCCGCTCCCACGCGCCCTGGCCGAGACTGTAGTTGACGTAGAAGTTCTGGCCGCCGCTGATGTTGCCGGAGGCGTCGACCGCCCACTTGGAGGCGACGATCACCATGCCGTTCGGGCCGCCGGTCGGCACCCACCGCACGTACGGGGACGAGCCGAGCCCGCGCCCGTCACGCAGCTTGATGGCGGTGCCGATGCCGCTCGGGTTCCAGGTGAGGCCGTCGGAGGAGGTCTGGAAGTACACGGGCGCGGTGTTGTTGCTCTGGCTGGGCCGGTTGACCACCTCGTACGTGGCCAGGTACTGCCCGTTGGGCAGCTTGGTCACGGTGATCATGCCGGGCCGGTCGCTCTTGTTGGTCGGCGCGGAGACGTTGGTGAGCGTGCCCCAGGTGAGGCCGCCGTCCGTGGAGCGGCGGTACGAGACGGCCTGCAGCACGTTGTTCGCCTTCTGCCGCTCGTCGGAGAAGTAGCAGACGAGGTTTCCGGTGCCGTCGACGATGAGCGACGGCTCCCAGATGGTCGTGGTGGTCGAGGTGGGGCTCGGGTCGTAGACGGCCGGGCCGCCAGTGTCCACAGTGCTGCGTAGCGACCACGTGGCGCCCTGGTTCTGGCTGGAGTACAGGACGATGCGGCTGCTCGACCGGTCGGTCGGCATGATCATGCCGGCGAGCAGCACCGTGCCGGCGGGCAGGGTGCCGACCTGCTGCGGCAGCTCGTAGAGGAACGGCTGGGCGGTGCGGGTGAGGGTGGAGAAGTTCGCGCTGGGCACCACGTCGGTCAGGTGCGTCCAGGTGGCGCCGCCGTCGGTGCTGCGGTAGATGGGGTAGACCTGCACGCCGTTGACGAGCACGAGCTGGTCGAACGTGACGAGCAGCGTGCCGTTGGCGCTGCCGCTGTGCTTGAGAGTGATGATCTTCGCGTACGTGGTGCCGGCCGGGCGGCCGCCCTCGGGGTTGAAGGACGTGCCGGCGGCGGGTGAGTAGACGAGGGCGCCGTTGCCGGTGGTCACGGCGGACGCGGGGGAGGCGGGGGAAATGACGGTGAGCAGTGCGGCGTGCAGTACGAGCAGGGTGGACCAGACCCGTTGGGGCATGCGGACTCCTCAGGTAGTGGTGAGCACGGCCCAGGACTCGGGGGGCATCGAGAAGGTTTCCGCCGACACGGTCAGCGGGGCGAAGCCGTACGTGGCAGCGGCTTCACGGGCGCGCGGGCCCTTGTCGTCGGCGACGAGCAGCCGCCCGGACCACGCGGCGCCGCCGGCGCCATGCGACCGGATCGTGACGGTGGCCGGTTCGGCTGAGCGGTTGGTCAGGTAGGCGCTGACCCCGCCGGTCGCGGGGTCGAACGTCGCCGCGGCGGCGACGGCGGGTACGTCGCCGTACCGGCGGGTGGACACGTCCGGACTCGTGACCCGGGTGACCAGGCTGCGGCCGCGGGCGGTGGCCGCGACGGCCGCGATCGGGTGGAAGGTGGTCTGCCGCCATGCCGGGCCGCCCGGCTCCGTCCTGATCGGAGCGATCACGTTGACGAGCTGGGCGAGGCAGGCGATGCGCACGCGGTCGGCATGGTTGAGCAGGCTGATCAGCAGGTCGCCGACCACGACCGCGTCCAGCGCGCTGTAGGTGTCCTCGATCCGCGGGCCGGCCTCGTCGATCGGTGGCAGGCCGCCGGCCTCGAAGCGGCTCTGGTACCAGACGTTCCACTCGTCGAACGAGATGCCGACCCGCTTGCGGCTGTGCTTGCGGGCGGCCACGGCGTCGATCGTGGCGGTGACGCCGGCGATGAAGTCGTCCATCGCCGCGCCGGAGGCGAGGAAGCTGCGGCGGTCGCCGTCGTGCTCCTCGTAGTACGCGTGCATGGAGATGTGGTCGACGACGTCCCAGGCGCGTTCGAGGACGTCGGCCTCCCAGTAGCCGAACGTCGGCATGGTGTGGCTGGAGCTGCCGCAGGCGACAAGCTCGATGGTCGGGTCGACGAGCTTCATCGCCTTGCCCGCCTGGGCGGCCAGGTCGCCGTACCGATCGGAGGTCATGTGGCCGGTCTGCCACGGGCCGTCCATCTCGTTGCCCAGGCACCACAGCGGCACACCGTGCGGCTCCGGGTGGCCGTTGCGGCGGCGCAGGTCCGACCAGTGCGTGCCGCCGGCCAGGTTGCAGTACTCGACGAGGTCGGCCGCGGGCTGGATGCCGCGCGTGCCGAGGTTTACCGCCATCATCGGCACGAGCGCCTGCCGCCGCGCCCAGCCGAGGAACTCGTCGGTGCCGACCTGGTTGGTCTCGATGCCCCGCCACGCGAGGTCGAGCCGGCGCGGGCGGTCCGCGCGCGGGCCGATGCCGTCCTCCCAGTGGTATCCGGAGACGAAGTTGCCGCCCGGGTAGCGGACCAGCGTGGTACCCAGCTCGCGCACCAGGTCGGCGACGTCGCCGCGGAAGCCGTCGGGGTCGGCGGTCGGGTGGCCGGGCTCGTAGATTCCCGTGTAGACACACCGGCCCATGTGCTCCACAAAGGATCCGAACAGGCGCGGGTCGACGTCGCCGCGGTGGTGCTCGGTGTCGATCAGGACCTGTGCCGTCATCGGGCCGCGTACCAGATCGCGGTGCCGACCACGATGTCCAGGTTTCCCACCGCGTTGCGACGGCTTGTGGCCTGCACGAGTGTCCGCCCGTCGGGGGAGAGCAGCAGGGTCTGGCTGTAGCCGGAGTTCGCGTCGTCCGGGGCGACCGTCGCGGCGACGGGCAGCGGCACCTCGTACCAGTCGCCGTCGCCGTCCGTGTGGTTGACGAGGCCGACGTTGCGGATTGCGCCGTCGGTACCGACCGCGATCCGGCCGGTGACGAGCACTGTGGCGAGGTCGGCGCCGGGCGGCCGGGTCCACGAGATGTTCGGCGTGCCGGACAGGCGGGTGCCCTCGACGGACTCCAGCCGCACGCCCACGCCGTCGGCCGGCGTCCAGTCCAGGCCGTCGGGCGAGGTGACGAACTGGACGGGTACGCCGGGCGGGCCGACGAGCTCGAGCACGCCGAGCACCCGGCCGTCCGGCAGCGCCGGGGTGGTGACGAGCATGCCGGGGCGGGTGAACCGGTCCGGCACGCCGAAGTCGAGCACGGAATCGCTCCACTGTCGAAGGTCCGAAGTGGACCTGTGCACGAGCACCTGGAGCATGTCGCGGTCCTTGTACCGCTCGTCGGAGTAGAAGCAGACCAGCTCGCCGCCGATCAGCTCCAGCTCCGGCTCCCACACCGCGCTCGTCGTGGAGTCGGGGCCCGGGTCGTACACGGCCGGGCCGCCCGAGTCGATCACCGACAGGAACCGCCAGCCACGGCCGCCGTCGGTGCTCGCGTAGAGCACGAGATGGGTGCGGGACATGTCCTCGGGGATGGCGTTGCCGGCGGCCAGGATCGTGCCGGCCGGGAAGCCGCCGATCGGCGCGGGCAGCTCGTACAGCGTCGGCTGGAACCGGTGGCCGACACCGAGCGCGGTGTCCCGGATCCGGCTCACCTGGGCCCACGTCGCACCGCCGTCGTCGCTGCGGTACACCGGAAACGCCAGCAGCCCGGCCGCGTCGGGTATCCCGTAGTCGAAGATCAACAACAGTGCCCCGGATTCGGTGGCGATCATGCGCGGGTAGTTGGGCTCCCGCTCGCCCTCCGGCGCGCTGAAGATCGTCGTCTCGGCGATGGTGGTCTCCGGCATGGTGCTCCCTTTACTTGATTCCGGTGGTGGAGATGCCCTCGATGAACCGGCGCTGTACGAGCAGGAACAGCACGATCAGCGGGGCCATCGAGATGACCGCGCCGGCCATCACGAGGCCGTGGTCGACGACGCCGAACTTGCCGGTCAGCAGCGCCAACCCGGCGGTGAGCGTGCGCATGTCGTCGTCGGTGGTGAACACCAGCGGCCACAGCAGGTCGTTCCAGTTGTTCATGAACACGAACAGCGCGAGCGTCAGCAGCGCCGGCTTGGCGTTCGGCAGCACGATCGAGCGGAAGATGCGGAACTCGCTCGCGCCGTCCATCCGCGCCGCGCTGTCCAGGTCGCGCGGGATGGAGAGGAAGAACTGCCGGAGCAGGAAGATGCCGAACGCGTCGGCCGCGCGCGGCAGGATCATCCCCGGGTATGTGTTGACAAGGCCGAGCTCGTTGACGAGCCGGTAGACCGGCACGAGCGTCGCCTGGAACGGGACCATCAGCGTGGCCAGGATCGCCACCAGCACCAGGCTCCGCCCGCGGAAGTCGATGCGCGCGAGGGCGTACGCGGCCATCGAGTCGAACGCCAGCGCCAGCACGGTCACCCCGCCCGCGAAGACCACCGTGTTGAGCAGCAGCCGGCCGAACGCGAGCTGCTCGGTGATGCCCGAGTAGTTGGCGGTGGTGAAGTCGCGCGGCAGCAGCGCGGGCGGGAAGGCGTTGATGTCCGCGGTGGTCTTGAACGACGTGGTGAGGATCCAGGCCAGCGGGAGCAGCACGGCGGCGGCGCAGGCCAGCAGCGCGGTGAGCGTGGCGCCTCTGCGCAGGGTCGCGATCATCCGGCCACGTCCTTCTCACGGCGGCCGAAGAAGAGCAGCTGCAGCGCGCTGAGGATCAGCGTGGCCGCGAGCAGCAGCAGCGAGAGCGCCGAGGCGAAGCCCAGCCGCAGGTCGGTGAAGCCGCTCTCGTAGATCTGCATGACGATCGTCGTGGTCTTCCGGTACGGGCCGCCGGCCGTCATCACGTAGATCTGGTCGAACGCCTGCAACGCCGCGATGACCGCGATGATCAGCACGAACGCGGTGGTGTTGGAGAGCATCGGCAGCGTGACCCGGCGAAAGCTCTGCCAGCGGCCGGCGCCGTCGACGCGGGCCGCCTCGTACAGGTGGCGCGGGATGCCCTGCAGGCCGGCGAGGAAGATCACCATGTAGAAGCCGACGTTCTTCCACACCGCCACGCCGACCACGGCGGGCATCGCCCAGGTGGGGTCCTCCAGCACGTTGCCGATGTTCAGGCCGACCTTGCCGAGCCAGTGGTCGAGCAGGCCGATGTTCGGGTCGAGCAGGTAGGACCAGGCGATCGCGACCACGCCGAGCGAGACCACGACCGGCATGAACAGGGCGGTGCGCAGGGCCGAGCGCAGCGGCAGCCGGGGGCTGTTCATCAGCAGGGCCAGCCCCAGCGCGAGCAGCACGACCACCGGTGTGAACATCACCGTGTACACCACGGTGTTGGTGACCGCCGTGCGGATGTCGTCGTCGGCGAAGATCTCGCGGTAGTTGGCCAGGCCGACCCACGAGGACTGGCCGAGTCCGCTGGCGTCGGTGAACGACAGCCACACCACCGACACGATCGGCCAGCCGACGAACGCGACGAGGATGGCCGAGGCCGGCAGGAGGAAGGCCGCGGCCACCCGCCCGCGCCGGCCACCGCCCGGCGGCCGGCGGCGCCCGCCCAGTGGCGCCGGTGCCCGGTACCGCTTCGCGTGCCGCCGCGGTGGCGCGACGGCGGAGGAGGTGCTCATGGGGAGGACTCCTTCGAGGTGGGTCGGTGTGGGGTGCCCGCGGCGTGGCTCCGCGGGCACCCCGGTCTCGGGGCCGGCTCAACTCGCAGTTGGGCGCGGAGCGACCAGCCCGAATTGAGCCGGCATCCGGGGCCGAAGCGAGCGGAGCGAGCCATCCGACAGAGCCCCGCACCTAGCCGAGCTGCTCGGTGAGCTTCTGCTGGTACTCGGCGAGCAGCGCCTCCGGCGTGCCCTGGCCGGCCATCGCCTTCTGGGTCAGCTCGTCGACCACGTCCGCGCTGATCTTGTCGTAGTCGACGACCCCGGGCAGGTAGATGCGTGCTTTGGGGGTGAAGGACGCGAAAGCGGTCACGTCCGGGTTGGCGGCCAGGCTGGCGGCCGGCACGTCCGTGCGGTCCGGCGGCCAGCCCGACCCGATCGACCACTCGGTCTGCTGCTCCGCCGCGTTGAACCAGGTGAAGAACTTCTGCGCCGCCGCGGCCTGCCGGTCGCTGGCCTTGGCGCTGATCGACATCGACAGCGACACGGCCGCGGTGGCCTGCTCCTTCGGACCGGCCGGGAACATCGCCACGCCGTAGTCGATCTTCGAGGCCTTGGCCAGGCCGCCCATCCAGACGCCGCCGATGTACGTGGCCGCCTTGCCGCTGAGGAACAGCTTGTCGCCGTTGATGCCGTCGAGCCCGGTGGGGGAGAGCTTCTTGGTCTTGACCGCGTCGACCCAGAACTTGAGCGTCTGCGCGTTTTCCGGGCTGTCGAGGACCGGCTTGCCGTCCGTGACCACGTCGCCGCCGTTGCCCCAGAAGAGCGACGGCCAGATGCCCGGGTTGCTGTGGTCGGGCAGCGAGATGCCGTACTGCTCGGGCGTGCCGTCCTTGTCGGCGTCGACGGTCAGCTTCTCCGCGGCGCTTACCCACTCGTCCCAGGTGGCCGGCGGCGCGGTGATGCCGGCGTCGGCGAAGAGCTTCTTGTTGTAGTACAACGAGATAGGGCCGAACACCATCGGCACGCCGTACTTCTTGCCGTCGATCGTCACCCCGTCGACCGCGGGGGCGAGGAGCTTGTCGGTCTGGTTGGCCGCGTCGCCGTAGTAGTCACCGAGGTCGGCGTACGCGCCCTTCTTCACCCGGCCGGCGAGGCGCTCGTTGGGCTGGGCCACGATGGTCGGCCCGTTGCCGGCGGCGACCGCGGGCAGCAGCTTGTCCTCGATGACGTCCCACGGGTTGACCTCCTGCTTGACGACGACGTCGCCCTGCGAGGAGTTGAACCGGTCGATCAGCTTGGTGAGCACCTTGCCGTCCTCGGCGGTGAACCCGTGCCAGAACGTGACGGTCACCGGCCCGCTGGCCGATTCGTCGTCGTCGCCCCCGCACGCGGTCAGGACGCCCAACGGCAGGGTGAGCGCGAGTGCGAGCGCACCCCACCGTGCCGTGTGTGTTCTTCGCATGATCGTCCTTCCTGTCCGAGCTGTGTGAGCGTTAACATGGCAGCGCCGTAGTGATCGGCCGCTCGCCGTCGCGGATAGATGTCTTATCGATGTATTGACTGGTCGCACGGATGGCCGTGCGCGTCAGCGCCGTCACGCGCATGTTTCGAAGTGGTTGCTCAGGAGAGTGTTAACGTTTCCACACTTTCATGTCAAGGGGTGCACTGGAGCGTGTCGTGCCGCGTGGAAGCGTTAACATGCAGGAGCCGGAGCTGCCGGCGACGAGGGCGAGGGGAAAGACGGTGACGGCATCAGCCCGCGCGGCGAGACCCGCCGTGATCGGCGACGTGGCGCGCCTGGCCGGCGTCTCCAACCAGACCGTCTCCCGCGTGCTCAACGAGCATCCGCGGGTGCACCCGGAGACCCGCGAGCGCGTGCTGGAGGCGGTGCGCCAGCTCAACTACCGGCCCAACGCGATGGCCCGCGGGCTGGTCCGCCGGCGCTCGCACATGCTCGGCGTGGTCAGCTTCGACACGGTGCTCTTCGGCCCCGCGGCCACCCTGCGCGGCATCGGGCGGGCGTCCCGCGCCGCCGGCTACGGCGTCAACATCGTCACGCCCGACAGTGTCGACCGGGCCGGTGTGATCGATGCCGTGGAGACCCTCGCCAGCCAGGCGGTGGCCGGCGTCATCATCGTGTTCGCCCCGCAGGCCGCGGCCACCACCGCCTTGTACAACCTGCCGTCCAGCCTCCCGGTCGTCGCCATCGAGGCCGGCATCGACGACCACATCCCGGTGGTCCGCGTCGACCAGGTCGCCGGCGCCCGCCTCGCCGTCGAGCACCTGCTCGAGCTCGGCCACCAGACCGTGTGGCACGTCGCCGGCCCCGGCGACCGGCTCGACGCGCAGGACCGCGTGCGGGGCTGGCGCACCACCCTGGAGGCCGCCGGCCGCGCCGCGCCGCCGCTGCTGGTCGGCGACTGGAGCGCCGAGTCCGGCTTCCGCGCGGGGCTCGAGCTCGCCCGCCGCGACGACGTCACCGCCGTCTTCGCCGCCAACGACCAGATGGCCCTCGGCCTGCTGCGGGCCCTGCACGAGAGCGGCCGCCGGGTGCCCGACGACGTCAGCGTGGTCGGCTTCGACGACATCCCCGAGTCCGGCTATCTCATCCCGCCGCTCACCACCATCCGCCACGACCACGACGAGGTCGGCCACCGCAGCGTCACCGCCCTGCTCCACCTCCTGGAGCACGGCGACGACGGCGGCGCCGGCCAACACGCCGAGCCCCCCGTCGTCCCCACCCTGGTCCGCCGCCGCAGCGCCGCCCCTGTCGTGACCTACCTTTAGAAGCGACACATTTGCCCGCGTCCGCGTCACCTGCGGACCGCCGCTCCCGCCGGAGACCGCTCCGGCCGGCGGCTCGCCAGGGCTCGCCGAAACCCCGGCCTCCACTGCCGGGCCCGCGGTTCAAGCCCACCCCCCGAGGCTCCACAGTAGACTCGTCGAGCCCGCTCTCGGGGTTGGTTTGCTTCGGCGGGTTCTTTGGTTGCGGTTACTTCGGCGTCTCCGGCGGGGCCTCGGGCTCCGGCCCAGCCGCCCCGCGGCCTTGTTTCTCTTGGTGGGTGGTTGCGGTGTGCGCCGTGCCGTATGCCGTCGTCCAGGCTGAGCCGAGCAGACCAGCGCCGGGGCCGCCAGCCGCCGTCTGGTTGCTGCCCTTGCGCGCGTCGTGGCGGCCCCGGCGCTGGTCTGCTCCCCGTTCGGGTGGACGACGGCATACGGCACGGCTCTGGCTTCGCGCGCTGGCTGCGGCTTGGGGCTGGCCGCCGCGAGTGTCATGATCGTTTTGGTTGATACTTATGCATGGCCGGGAAGTGGATCTAGGCGAGTTATGGTTGCTCGGGCCACCCTAAGTCGCCTAGATCTACTTGTGGCGTCTCTGGCTGCCTTGAGCATAAGCGACAAACGGTCTAAAGGTGGCGTATTGGTCGCATGGTTATGCGCTATGCGCTATTTCTGGGAAGGTCGAGCGTTGAAGAAGAAGCAACAAAATCAGCGATTCGCTGGGATCTTGAGAGCCCTCAGAGTCGAGATGGGCGTTCTGTGCAAAATGTCGCTCGCTGTCGACTGAGCGGCCGGCGCGGTGATCGTTCGCCCGGTAGCTGGATGACACGCCGACGAGAGTGCGGATTTCGGGCGGACGATCATGCGGGCGTTGGGTCTGGGCGCTGTGGTGATCGTTCGCCCGATACGGCTGTGACACGCCGTGGAGAGCGTCCATTTTGGGCTAACGATCATCGGGACGCGTCGGTGCGAGCAGGTCGACAGCCGTTGGCCTTGGCGCGCGGACATGGCAGTGGAGGCCGGGGGTTCGGCGAGCTCTGGCGAGCCGCCGGCCGGAGCGGTCTCCGGCGGGAGCGGCGGTCCGCAGGTGACGCGGACCCGGGAATATAGCTGTGGTCGATTTCGGGTCTGCGGGAAGTTGATCGTGGACAGTAGACTCCCGGCCCGTGGCATGGTTGCGTGGCAAGGGAGAAGACGGTCCCCGGACGCTGCGGGTCGACGGTCGGCGCTACACGATGGTGGGCGCGGCGGTGCGTGACGCGCGGGACGGTGACGTCGTCGAGATCGTGGGCGGCACGTACATCGAGGAGGTGGTCGTCGACAAGGCCATCGAGCTGCGGCCGGTCGACGGCACGGGCGAGGTGGGGCTGGCGCACAACGACGGCCCGCTCGTCCTGCGCGCCAACGCGGCCGTGCGTGGCATCATGATCGCGGTCGGTGACGACGGGTGGGGCAACGCTCTCGTGGTCGAGGGGCCCGGCGTGGCGCCGCTCGTCGAAGGCTGCCTGATCGGGTCGGGCGGCGCTGCCGCGGTCAAGGTCGCCTCCGGCGCCGCGCCCACGCTCCGCGGCTGTCGGGTGGAGGGTTCCAGCTCCGCGCTGGAGATCGACCGGGCGGCTGGGCGCTACGAGCGGTGCGAGTTCGTCGAGTCGACGTTCGACGCGGTCGTCGCGACCGGCGGTGCCACCCCGGAGTTCGTCGGCTGCGCCGTGGCCCGGCCGCGAAACAACGGGTTCCAGGTCTCCGGCACCGGGACGGTGGTGACGCTGCGCGACTGCGTCGTGGAGGAGGCCGGGTCCTCCGGGATCGAGGTCATCGAGGGTGCCCGGGCCGTGCTCACCGGCACGACACTGCGCGACAACGACCTCGAGACCATCTCGGTGAGCGACCGCGGGTCCGGCATCGAGCTGACTGACTGCACGATCAGCGGCGAGGGCGGCAACGGTGTCAAGGTGCGCGCCCACGGGTCGGCGACCCTGACCAACTGCACGATCACCGGCGTGGACTGGGCGGTGCAGACGCTCGGCCGGGACGCGACCGCGACGATCACCGGCGGTCGCATCGAAGACGTCGACTACGCCGCGGTGGACAGCGCGGACAAGTCGCGGGTGACGGTCACCGGCGTCGCGGTGCGCCGCGGGGCGGGTCATCTCACGGTGTCCGATCGGGCCACCCTCGTCGCCGAGGACGTCACGATCGAAGACGGTGACAACACGGGGTTCGAGGTGTCCGGCGGCGAGGGCCGCTTCACCCGCTGCCGGGTCACCGGCTCCGAGCGGCCCGGCTTCTGGGTCGACAGCGGCCGCGCCGTCCTGGAGGCGTGCGAGGTCAGCGGCGGCCACAGCTCCGGCTTCTACGTCGACGGCGGTGAGACGGTGATGACCGGCTGCGTGGCGCACGACAACGCCGAATCCGGCTTCGAGCTGTACGCCGACGCCAAGCTGACCGCGTGCGCCTCGTACGCGAACGGCGAGCCGGACGACATCGGGATCCAGGAAGGCGCACCGGTGCCGGGTGACGTCGCCGCCCGCGCCGCCGAGGTGCTGGCGGAGGACGGCTCAGCGCCGCGGCCCTTCGACGAGATGGTCGACGGCCTGGAAGACGGCCTCGACCAGGTGCGCTCGCTCGTCGACGCCAAGCGCGACGCCGAACTGTCCAATCCGGACGCCCAGGCGGCGGCCGCGCGGCTGCTCGCCGAGCTGCAGGACCGCGTCGGCTCGCTGCGCGACCTGGCGGACACGGTGCCCGGCAAGCCGCTGACCGACCCGGGCGACAAGGAGAAGGCGCTGGCCGTGGTCGCAGAGATCCGCGAGCGCCACGACGCGCTGGACGGGCTGCTCGAGGGCCGCCCGCTCCCCGGCGAACCGGCCACTGTGGACGAGCTCCTCGGCGAGCTGGAGTCGCTGATCGGGCTGGCCGCGGTGAAGGAGGAGGTGCGCACGCTCGTCGACATCATCGTCGTCGGGCAGCGCCGCACCGCGGCCGGGCTCAAGACGCCGCCGCTCAGCCGCCACCTCGTCTTCACCGGCAACCCGGGCACGGGCAAGACCACGGTCGCCCGGCTGTACGGGCGGATCCTGGCGGCGCTGGGCCTGCTCACCAAGGGGCATCTCGTCGAGGTGGCCCGCGTCGACCTCGTCGCCGAGCACGTGGGTGGCACGGCGGTGAGGACGAAGGCGGCGTTCGACCGGGCCCGCGGCGGCGTGCTGTTCATCGACGAGGCGTACACACTGTCGCCTGAGGACAGTGGCCGCGACTTCGGCCGCGAGTCGATCGACACGCTTGTGAAGCTGATGGAGGACCACCGCGACGAGGTCGTCGTCATCGCCGCCGGGTACACCGGGGAGATGGCCAGGTTCACGGCCGCGAACCCCGGGCTGCGGTCGCGCTTCGGGCAGGTCGTCGAGTTTCCGGACTACAGCCCGGAGGAGCTGGTGCGGATCACCGACCGGCAGGCGACCTCGCACGACTACTCGCTGGCCGACCGGACCCGCGAGGAGCTGCTCGACTACTACTCGGCCATGAGTCGGGGCGAGGGCTTCGGCAACGGCCGGACCGCGCGCCGCACGTTCGAGATCATGGTGGCCGAGCACGCAAACCGGCTGGCCCGCGCGGAGACTCCCACCGCGGAAGACCTGACCACGCTCCAGCCGGAGGACCTGCCGGACGAGTGGACCGACCGCTAGCCTGCCGGGGCGCGGGACCGGGTCGTGCCCGGTCCCGCCTTTTCACGTGCGGATCAGAAGCGCGCTCCGACGTCCGCGCCGTTCGACGGGCGCAGAAACGTGGAGGACGGGATCGAGCCGTCCGCGTTGCGCGGCCCGGTGATCGTGCTCGGGTTGGTGTTGGCGAGCGTCCAGGTGCCGCCGACGTCCCAGGAGTTGCCGCTGCCGCTGGAGTTGGACCCCAGGTTGACGTTGGTGCCGTTGGCCACGGCGAGGTTGCTGGTCAGCGTGCTGTCTGACCGGTCGAACAGGAAGCCGCCCGACGGGTGGTCCCACGCGGTGCACCGCTCCACCCGGTGCTGGCCGGGGTTGTTGTTGTCGATGAAGCCGCTGCGGGCGTTGTCCCACGCCATGCTGTTGCGCACGGTGTGGTTGCCGGCGACGCCGTTGCCGCCGAGCTTGAAGCCGCTGCCGTCGCCGACGTAGTCCGGCAGGTTCCACCGGTTGAAGCCGTTGCCCCACGCAAGGCTGTTTTCCACCAGGATCGGCGAGGAGAACATCCACCAGTCCAGGCCGTCGTCGGAGTTGTTCCACAGGCGGGCGCCGCGCACCACGTTGCCGGTGCCGGAACCCTCCTTGATGGCCAGCCCGTCGGCGCTCTCCCCGTTGCCGCGCGGGTCGTGGTTGCCGTACGAGTCGAGGTTGACGATCTGGTTGTTGTTCGAGGTCAGGAAGAGGTGGAAGCCCGACTCGTAGTTGTCGCGGGTGACCAGGCGCTCGTAGTAGTTGTCGCTGGAGTCGAGGCCGAAGACGCCGTACGGGCCGTGGATGATCTCCAGGCCGATCAGCCGCCACCAGTCGCCCTCGATGTGGATCGCGCCGCGCTCCGGGCGGGGGATGCTGGAGCCGACCGCGCCGGGCGTGTACGGCATGTTCTCGCCGTCCAGGATGACGCGCTCGTTGTCGTAGTTGCGCATCGTGATGGGCTGGCTCGGCGTCCCGTTCTTGAGGATCTGGACGTTCGTGCTCGGCGCGTACGTGCCGCCCCGGATGTAGATGGTCTGGCCGGGCTGCACCAGGTCGACCGCCCGCTGGATGGTGAGCAGCGGCGCGCTCAGCGTGCCCGCGTTGCCGTCGTTTCCGTTCGTCGCCACGTAAAGCCCCGGCTGCGGTGCCACACCGCCGACCTCGAAGTCGAGGAAGTCCACATTGGGCAGACCGGCCGCCGTCGTGGGGTTGAGGCGGATGGTGTTGCCGCCCGCGTTGACCGGCACGGTGAGGGTCTTGGTGACCCACGTCGACCAGGCGCCGGTGGCCTCGAAGGACGGGCTCTGCACGGTGGTGCCGTTGACGAGCAGGTTGGCGGGGCGGGCGCTGGTGGTGCCGTTGGCGAACCGCACGCCCAGCGTGGCCGTGCCGGCGCTGGCCGCGCTGACCGTGAACTGGGCGTAGCCGGCGGTGGAGTTGGTGCCGTTGCAGAAGCCGCTGCCGGAGTAGCCGGCCCAGTTGGAGTCGATGGTGCCGGAGCAGACGGCGGGGGATGTCTCCGCCTCGTACCGCGTCGGTGCGGCGTGGGCGGCGGTCGGCGGTAGGACGAGCACCGTCGCGGCCACAAGGCCGGCGGAGGCGATCGTCGATCTCATGCGCATGGGTTCTCCGTGGGGTCGATGCGTGAGCGGCCGCACGGGCTGCCCAGACCGGTGCGGAGGCGGGCCTCTTCCCGCCCGACGCCCATCGCGCCGTAGCCCGGCGGTACGGCGGCGTCGCAGATGCGGGAAAGCGCTTTCCAAGATACTGACGCGCGGCTATATAGTCAATCGGCTCGGCCGCTGGCGGCCCTGATCAGCGCCTCGATCGTCGCCCGGTCGGTGCGGCGGCGCGTGTACTCGTCCGTCCCGGGAGCGCTGCCCATCGCGACCCGCGGATTGCGGTGCCGGGCCGGGCTGTCCACTGTGGTGCGTGCGGTGAAGTGCACCTCGCGCGCCCCGGTCAGGTCGAGCAGGCGCCGCACGTTGCCGGCCGTCACGCCGCCGCCCGGCATGACGGAGAGGCGTTCGCCGGCGGCCGCGACAAGCTCGGCGATCAGCGCGGCGCCGCCGAGCGCGGTCGCCTCCTGGCCGGAGGTCAGCAGCCGGTCGGCGCCGAGGTCGGCGACCGCCGCGAGCGCGTCGCGGGGGTGCCGGGCCATGTCGAAGGCGCGGTGGAACGTCACCGACAGCCCGCCCGCGTCCGAGAGCAGCTCGCGGCAGGCGGCCGTGTCCACGTCGCCGTCCGGGGTGAGCGCGCCGACGACGATCCCGTGCGCACCCGCGGCGGCCGCCGCCGCTATGTCGTGGCGCATCGCCAGGATCTCGTGGCGGTCGTAGACGAAGTCGCCGCCGCGCGGGCGGACGAGCACGTGTACGTCGATCGTGGCGACCTCGAGCGCCGTGACGATCGCGCCGGCGCTGGGCGTCACGCCGCCCTCGGAGAGGGCGGCGCACAGCTCGACCCGGTCGGCGCCCGCCGCCTGGGCGGCGAGCACACCCTCGGTGCTGTCGACGCATACCTCGAAACGCACGCGCTCATGCTATGTGATCATGGGGGCGGGCCCGGACGCGATCAGAACAGCGGCGCGCAGACGGCGGATCGCGGCGTGTTGGGCACGCTGGCGGAGCTCTTCAGCGCGTTTACCCCGAACCCGGTCGACGCGCCCGGCCTGAGCACCCCGTTGAACGCCGCGTTGCCGAAGACGTAGACCGGAGCCGCGTCGAGAAGGATCTCCGAGTTCCAGTTGGCGACCACATCGACACCGTCGTGGAAGTGCACCTCGACGCGCCAGCCCTTCGTCGTGGTCGTGGAGTTGTTGATGACGGTGAAGAAGCCGGTGAACCCGCCCGGGAAGGGCGAGACCTGATAGGTCACGGAGCAGAGCGGTCCCGCCTGCGCCGGCGCGGCGGCCACCGTCGCGGCGGCGACCAGGCCCAGCACGAGCAGGAGTTGGGCGATTCTTGTGCGCATGGAGATCTCCCTTCGACGCCGCCGGGGGTGGCGGCATCGCAAGGCTCTCAGCGGGCGTTCATCGGATCCGCATCAATCGATTCATCGGTGCCGCGGCACCGTGGAGACAGCCGGCGTGGTCAGCTGTAGCCGAGGCCGTGGCCGAAGGGGTAGAGCGGGCCCGTCCCGTCCGCCCGAGGGATCGTGACCGGCAGCCGCCCGTGCGGATCGACCTCGCCGAAGAGCACCCGCACCAGCGCCTCGATCGAGCCGGCCGTGTAGCCGTAGGTCGCCAGGTAGGTCGGCACCTCGGTGAGGCGGGAGATGTCGTACGGGTTGCGCATCCCCGACACGACCACCGGCTTGCGGGTCGCGAGCAGCGCCGCGACGAGGGCCTGCTGGGCGGCCGCCGACGCGGTGGGTAGGCCGGTCGCGAGGTCGACGCTCGCCGCGTTGTTCGTCGACACGACCACGAGGTCGTTGGCCGCCGCGGCGGCGACCGCGGCGTCGATCCTCGCCTGGGTCGGTGTCAGGCTCGTCTCCACGACCGTGACGGTCTGGCCGCGGGCGCCTATCGCGGTGCCGATCGTCCGGGTCGTCGTCACGCCCCACCCGGTCACGAGGACGTCGCGCGGGTCGCGGCTCAGCGGCAGCAGGCCGGCGTCGTTCTTGACGAGCGTGGTGGTGCGGTCGGAGATGGCCTGCGCGTCCGCGAGGTGGTCGGGCGCGCCCACGACCTTCTCCGCGAGGTCGGCGTCGACGAACGGGTCGCCGAACAGCCCGCGCTTCGTCTTCAGCCGCAGGATCCGGCGCACCGAGTCGTCGAGGCGCCGCTTGGAGATCTCGCCGCCGCGCACGGCGTCGAGCACCGCGTTGTACGCGACGTCCATCTGCGGGGCGAGCACGAGCTGGTCGGCGCCGGCCTTGAACGCCTCGACCGGCGCCACGTCCGGCGGGTAGGTGCTCGTCGCCCCGCCCATGTCGAGCGCGTCGGTGACGACGAGCCCGTCGTAGCGGAGCTCGCCGCGCAGCAGGTCGGTGAGGACGGGCCTGGACATCGTCGCGGGCGCGCCGCTGGGATCGACCGAGCGGAGCACAACGTGCGCCGTCATGATGGTGTCGACGCCCTCGCGGATCGCGGCCCGGAAGGGCGGCAGGTCGATCGCCTTCAGCTGCGCGCGGGTGTGCGTGACCTCCGGCAGGCCGAAGTGACTGTCTACTGTGGTGTCACCGTGGCCCGGGAAGTGCTTGGCGACGGTCGCCACGCCACCGTCGTGGTGGCCGTCGACCTGCGCGGCCACAAGGTCGGCCACCAGCGCGGGATTTTCGCCCACCGACCGCACACCGATGACGGGGTTGGCCGGGTTGACGTTGACGTCGGCGACGGGTGCGTAGTTTTGGTTGATGCCGACGGCCGCCAGCTCGGCGCCGATCACCTCGGCCGAGCGGTGCGCGTCGGCCCGCGACCGGCCGGCACCGAGCGCCATGTTGCCCGGCATCGCGGTGGCCGGCGCGGAGAGCCGGAAGACGACCGCGCCGCCCTCCTGGTCGGTGGAGATCAGCAGCGGCACGCGCTCGCGCTGCCGGAGCGCGGCCGCCTGTAGCCCGTTGGAGAGCGTGGCGATCTGCCGCGGGTTGGCCAGGTTGTCCGGCCCGCGGGCCGCGGTGAAGTAGATGACCCCGCCCGGCTTGTACTTGTCGATCACCTGCGCCGGCGTGCTCACCCCATACAGCCGCTGGTTGCTGGCCGCCGCGGCCTCGGTCACGGTGTCGGCGTCCTGCCCGTACACCTCGACGACGAAGAGCTGCCCGACCTTCTCCTCCAGCGTCATGTGCCGGATGAGCCGATCGACTGGCTTGCCCGTGGCGGCCGACGGCGAGGCGGCCGAAGCCACCAGCACACCCACCGTGGCAGCGGCGACGCTGACCCGACTCCACATGCGAGCGACTATACCCAACGTGTATAGCCGACGTAAATATTTGCCCGCGTCCGTGTCAGCTGTAGACCGTATGCGCGGGGCCCCCGGGGAAACGTGGAGCGCAGCGGAGCGTTTTCTTGGGGTGCATTCCCGCGGGGACCGCTCCCGGCCGGCTCCTCGCCAAGGGCTCGTCGAAACCCCGGCCGGCCGCTGCCGGGTCCGCGGTACAAGCCCATCGACCCCCGGCCGTCGTTGATCGGACAGTCGTGGGGCGAGTGCGTGTGGCGGTGTACTGCCAGGATCGGTTGGTGTGAACGGGCTTGAGTTGGTGTTCGCCGCGCTGGCCGCGGGTTCCTCGGAGTTGGCCACGTCCGCGGTGCGCGACGCGTACGCGGGACTGCGGGATCGGCTGCGGAGCCGGCTGGGCGGCCAGGAGCGGGCCGTGCGGGTGCTGGAGGCCGGGCAGTCGACGGAGCCGGGTGTGTGGCAGGCACAGCTGGGCGACGACCTGGACGCGGCCGGCGCCGGCGCCGACAAGGAGGTGCTGGCCGCCGCGCGTGCGGTGCTCGCCCTGACCGACCCGGACGGCACCCGAGCCGGCAAGTACACAGTGAGCGGCGACCACACCGTCAACGTCACCACCAACTACGGTGCGGCGGCCGGCACGATGAACGCACCGGTAAACATCACCTACGGTCAGCCGCCGCCGATCCCCCCTTCGGAGCCGGTGGCGAGCTAGGGTCACCCGCCCCCGGCGACACGGCAACCGGACCCGTCACCACGGTAGGCGCCAGCTCCGGCGTGGTCGCCGGCTCGTTCCACGGCACGGTCAACATGGGTGGCCGGGCGCCGGTGGTGTGGCCCTGCCGCGTCGGCGTGGTGCCCCCGCTGGCCGACTGCCGCCAGGACCGTCCCGCCGACCACGCGCTGGCAGAGGCCTCGGGCAGGGGCGCGGTGGTGGTCGGCCAGGTGCTGTCCGGGCTCGGCGGCGTGGGCAAGACCCAGCTGGCGGCCAACTTCGCCCACCGGCTGTGGGACGAGCGCGCGGTGGAGCTGCTGGTCTGGATCACCGCCAGCTCGCGCACCAGCATCGTCACCGGCTACGCGGAGGCGGCCGGCAAGGTGACCGGCATCGACGACCCCGACCCGGAGCGGGCCGCGACCCGTTTTCTCGCCTGGCTGGCCGAGCCCACCGGCCGCCCGTGGCTCGTCGTCCTGGACGACCTCTCCGACACCGGCGACCTGACCGGCCTGTGGCCCCCCACGGTGGGCGCCGGTCGGACCGTGGTGACCACCCGCCGCCGGGACGCTGCGTTGCTGGCCGGTCGCCAGATCATCGACGTGGACGTGTTCACGCCGGAGCAGGCCGTTGCCTATCTGCGGGGAAAGCTGGCCGCGGTGCCGCAGCGCCTTGACGAAGTGGACGAGCTGGCCCACGACCTGGGCTACCTGCCGCTGGCGCTGGCCCAGGCGGCCGCCTACATCCTCGACCGCGGTGCTCGCATGACCTGCGGCCGCTACCGGCAACGCCTGGCGGACCAGCGCCGCCGCCTGTCCGACCTGGCCCCGGCCGCCCTACCCGATCAGCACCAGGTCACGGTAGCGGCAACCTGGTCGATGTCCATCGACCGGGCAGACCAGCTGGTCCCGGTGGGCGTGGCACGGCCGCTGCTGGAGCTGGCCGCCCTGCTCGACCCCAACGGCATCCCCACGGCCCTGTTCACCGCCCAGCCCGTGGTCGACTACTGCACGGCCAGGCTAGGCCGCGACGTCGACGCGGACGACACCGACGAGACGGTGCACCTGCTACACCGGTTCAGCCTGCTGACGGTGGACGAGACCACGGCCACCGTCCGCATCCACGGCCTGGTCCAACGCGCCGTCCGCGAAGCCACCGACCCGGACCATCAGCCCGGTCTCGCCAACGCCGCGGCCGACGCCCTGCTAGCGCTTTGGCCCCCCGTCGAGCGCGATGCCGACCACGCCCAACTGCTGCGCGCCAACACCGCAGCGCTGAACGCCGCCGCCGGCTCCCACCTCTGTACCACCGCACAGGGTGCACACGGGGTTCTCTTCAAGGCGGGGCGAAGCCTCGGGGACACCGGCCTGGTCGTCGCCGCCGTCGACTACTTCACCGACCTACAGGTCGCGGCTCACCGCCGGCTCGGCCCCGACCACCTCCACACATTGACTACCCGCTCCGACCTAGCCCGGTTGCGGGGGGAGGCCGGGGACCCTACAGGTGCCGCTGTCGCGTTCGAGGAGTTGCTGGCTGACTGTCTCCGAGTGGTCGGCCCGGACCAATCGCACAGCCTGAGCTCCCGCGGCAACTTGGCCTACTGGCGGGGTCAGGCTGGGGATTCGGCGGGTGCCGCTGTCGCGTTCGAGGAGTTGCTGGCCGATCGGCTGCGGGTGCTCGGTCCGGACCATCCGCATACCCTGAACACCCGCATCAACTTGGCCTACTGGCGGGGTCAGGTCGGGGACGCGTTGGGTGCCGTTGCCGCGTTCGAGGAGTTGCTGGCCGACTATCTGCGAGTACTCGGTCCGGACCACCCGGACACCTTGACCTCACGCGGCAACTTGGCCTACTGGCGGGGTCAGGCTGGGGATTCGGCGGGTGCCGCTGTCGCGTCCGAGGAGTTGCTGGTCGACCGGCTGCGGATACTCGGCCCGGACCACCCGCACACCTTGATCACTCGCGCAAACCTGGCCCACTGGCGGGGTCAGGTCGGGGACGCGTTGGGTGCCGTTGCCGCGTTCGAGGAGTTGCTGGCCGACCGGCTGCGGATACTCGGCCCGGACCACCCGGACACCTTGACCTCCCGCGCGAACTTGGCCTATTGGCGGGGTCAGGTCGGGGATGTGATGGGTGCCGCTGTCGCGTTCGAGGAGTTGCTGGCCGATCGGCTGCGGGTGCTCGGCCCGGACCATCCGGCAACCGTCGCCACCCGCGACAACCTGGCCCAGTGGCGGGCGGGGGCGGACGGGGAGGGCGGCAGCCGGGCCTGATCAGGGGACGGCGGCGGCCATTTGGGTGGTGGCGGCGTCGAGGATCTCGGGGCTCGTGGCGAAGTTGAAGCGGACGAAGTCGGAGCCGGCGGCGCCGAACCGGCCGCCGCGCTCCAGCGCCACGCGGCCCTTGTCGAGGAACAGCTCGCGTGCCCTGTCGCCGCCGCCCAGAGCCGTGCAGTCGAGCCAGGCCAGGTAGGTGGCCTCGGGCGGCTGCCAGGTGAGCATGGGTAGGCGTTCGCGCAGTAGCTGGCCCAGAAGGGTGCGCCTGTCGTCGAGTGTGGCGAGCAGCTGGTCGAGCCATGGGACGCCCTCGGTGTACGCGGCCACCGACGCCAGCACGCCCAGGTGGCCGACCCGTGCGGCGGTCTCCGCGGGGAAGCGGTCGACCACGGCCGCCATCGACGGCGACGCGGTCACTACGGAGGCGCACTTTAGGCCGGCCAGGTTCCACGCCTTGCTCGCGGAGACCACGTTGACCGTGACGTCCGCGGCCCCCGGCACGGTGAGCATCGGGGTGTACGCGGCGCCGGGCAGCGCGAGCGGGCCGTGGATCTCGTCGCTGACGACGGTGACCCCGTACGCGGTGGCCAGCCGCACCACCTCGGCGAGCTCGTCCGGGGTGTGCGCGCGGCCGACCGGGTTGTGCGGGTTGCACAGCACGAACGCCACCGGGCCGGACGCGAAAGCGCGCTCCAGGGCGGGCAGGTCGAGCCGCCACCCGGCCGTCTGGCGGTCCAGCGGCACCTCCACGATGTGCGCGCCGGCCTCGGGCACCCAGTCGTAGAACGGCGGGTAGACCGGCGGGCAGAACACCACGTCGTCGCCGGGGCGGCACAGGGCCCGCAGCACCTCCACGACACCGATCCCGACATCGGCCACCGCGGTCACCGACGCCGGATCGATCCGCCAGCCCCAGCGGTCGGCGGCGAAGCCGGCCAGCGCCTCGCCGAGCACCGGGTGCGATACCGGATAGCCGGTGTCGCCCCGGTCGATCGCGTCGTGTAGCACGGCGGTGACCGGTGGGGCCAGCGCGAAGTCCATCTCGGCGACGAACAGCGGCAGCACGTCGGGCGGGAATCGCAGCCACTTCTCACTGCGCCGCTGGCGCAGCTCGTCGAGCGGGGCGACCGGCAAAAGATCCATGCTGGATTATGACCGGGTGCCGATCATCAGGCCCAGGCACATCTCGTCGCTAGTGCCGTCGCCCCACACGACGTAGCGCGGTGGCAGCTGCTTGAGCTGGGGCAGCATCTGGCGCAGGCCGGCGTCGTGGGTGCAGGTGACCCGCACGACGTCGCCCTTCTTCACCTCGACCGGGCTGGCCAGCGGCCGGATGGCCTGGTCGTCGAAGTTGTACTGCGGCACGTCCAGCAGCGTCTTCGCCCCGGGCCTACCCGGATTGAGCTCGATCTTGATGGATCGGCCCAGCAAATGCATGTGGCCGGCGGTGGCGTGGATGGTCGCGGAACCCTCCATCGGGATGTCGCAGTGCTGGGTGGGCCCGGGCACCGGCTTGCCCTTGCCGCACCACTCGACGAGCTGGGCCGCGTTGGAGCCGACGTCCTCGCCGAAGCGGCGGGTCACGTCTTTGATCGCCGCCTCGCGGTCGCACAGCGGGCCTTTCTCCCGCGCGGTGCAGGGCAGCTCGACCGGCGCCGGTATCTGCAGGGTGGCGAGCGGGGTCATCGGGCTGCTGCCGTCGGCGACGCGCAACCGGATGCTCGACTGGTCGGCGTCGCCGGTCTTCTCGTCGACCGCGAGCAGGTTGTAGTGCACCTGCATGACGAGCTGGCTGCCGGGCGGCATCTCGTAGCCCAGGCCCTCGCGGAGCAGCACCTCGTTGGCGCCGGGGGCCCAGTGGGCCACCCACGCGTCGTCGTCGATGCCGGAGTCGCCGAAGCACTGCCAGCCCTCGCCCGACGTGCGCTCGTCGAGATCTTTGGCCTCCCGCACGTGCTCGGGCGTGATGCGGAAGAAGATGGCGTGGTGGACGATGGCCGCGTTCTGCGGAAGGAACTGGCTGCCCGTCAGGTAGGCCTTTGTGGACAGTCCGGGGTCGACCACGAAGCATCGGTACTCGTCGGTGCCGCCGTTGGGCGCGACCGGGGTGTACGGCTCCGGCATCTTCAGCGTGACGAAGCGCTCGCCGGCCCGGGCGGGGACCGGCGGCGGCGGTGGCGAGCCGTCGCCATGGCCGCCGCTGTGCGTCGGGTCAGCCTGAGCGGCCGGCTCGACCGGGTCGTCGCCGGCACACGCCGCGCCCGCCCCCAGCAGGGCCAGGCCCGTCGCCGCCGCCGCGAGCCGTGCACCGAAGCTCATCGCGCGCATCACAAGTGCCTCCCCAGACGTCGACGCCCGTACCGTCGATGATCGAGGAGGCGTGAGCTGCTGTATATCCGGGTTCGCCCGGATTTCAACCCCGAAGATCGGGGCGCCGGACCGTCAGATGGTATGAGTAGCGGTCACTCCTGTAGGTGGAGACGGCCCGCTCCACCGCCCGGCCACGCTGGTCGAAGGCGGTGCGCTCGACGTGCAGCGCCGCGGAGAACGGCGCCACGCCCAGCAGCTTGGCCTCCCGCTCGTCGAGCACGGTGGCGCGGACGACCTGCTCGGCGCGCTCGGCCTGGATCCGGTAGCGGCGCTCGATCACCTCGTAGAGCGAGCCGGTCATCGGCTCGTCGAGCAGCCCGGGGAAGAGGGTCGCCGGGAGGTACACGTTCTCGATGCACATCGGCACGCCGTCGGCCGTGCGGACCCGCTCCAGGTGGTAGACCTCCTCGGCGGGGCTGAGCCCCAGCGCGTAGCCGATCTCGGCGCCCGCGGTGGTCAGCCGCGCGACAAGCAGCGTGGAGCCCGGCCGCAGGCCGCGGCGGCGCATATCCTCGCTGAACGACGTCAGCTCGATCGTCTTGGCGATGCCGGGCTCGGTCACGAACGTGCCGGCGCCCTGCACCCGGTAGACCCGGCCCTCGCTCACCAGCTGCTCCAGCGCGCGCCGGACGGTCATGCGGCTCACGTCGAACTGCTTGGCCAGGTCGCGCTCGGTGGGCAGCCGCTCGTGCGCGCGCAGGTCGCGGTCGATCAGCTCGCGCAGGTGGTCGCGCAGCTGGCGATGTTTGAGGTCGGCCGACATGCCTCAATTGGTACGTACCAAAACCAGGCTCGCATCAGCCGAACGGCTATTGTTCGCTTGATCAACGAGGCGCACACTCAACCTGTTCACGATTGGACCGTACCAATCCATGGAGGTAGCTGTGAAGCTGGCGCGGGCTTTCCTAGCGGCTGGGGCGGCGCTCGCGCTGCTGGCCGGCTGTGGCGGGTCGGACGACGGGTCCGGCGACGGGCCCACCGAGGTCGTCTTCTCGTACCTGTGGGCCGGAGCCGAGGCCCAGGCGCTCGAACAGGTCATCGCGGACTTCAACGCGAGCCAGACCAAGATCCGCGTCAAGGGCGTGTCGAACCCCGACTTCCAGAAGCAGTTGGCCGCGATGTCGAGCGGCAAGGGCAGCTTCGACATCTCCGACCACTTCGGCAACGGCGTCGGCGCGTGGGCCTCCAAGGGCATCCTCGCGCCGCTCGACGAGTACATCGCGAAGGACGGCTTCGACACCGCCGACTTCGTGCCGTCGGCGCTGGAGCAGATGAAGTACGAGGGCAAGACCTACTCGATGCCGATCGCGCTGCACACCCAGATGCTGCTGTACAACAAGAAGCTCCTGAGCGAGGCCGGCATCGCCGCGCCGCCACAGACCACCGAGGAGTGGGCCCAGGCCATCGCCAAGCTCACCAAGCGCGACGGCGACAAGCTCACCCAGCTCGGGTACGCCAACGCCGAGATCGGCACGTCGCTGACCACACTCGGGTACGCGTTCGGCGGCGAGTGGTTCGACGGCAGCGGCAAGGCCACGCCCAACAACCCGGGCACCGTCGCGGCCGCGAAGTTCTATGTGGACAACGTGCCCGGCAAGTACGGCGTCGGCGCGGTGCGCACGTTCACCTCCGGCTTCGGCGAGTACGCGTCGCCGCAGAACCCGTTCTACGTCGGCAAGGTGGCCACGGTCATCGACGGCGAGTGGCAGGCCGCGTTCATCAAGAAGAACGCGCCGCAGCTCGAGTGGGGCGTGGCGCCGATCCCGTACCCCGCCAGCCGGCCCGACCTCGAGGACACCACCCAGGTCACCACGAGCACGCTCTTCATCCCGGCCAACGCGCAGCACAAGGCCGAGGCGTGGGAGTTCATGAAGTACCTGCTCGGCAAGGAGGCGATGGTCAAGTTCAGCCACGCGCTCGCCAACCTGCCGGCCCGCACCTCGCTGCTCGGCGACCCGGCGTACGCCGACCTCCCGCAGTTCGACGCGTGGCTGCAGGCCCTCAAGAGCCCGAACGCCAAGGCGCTCGCGAGCACACCGTGGGCGGCGCAGTACAGCACCGACCTCAACTCCGCGTTCGACGACATCGCCCAGATGCGCAAGACGCCGGAGCAGGCGCTGGCCGCGGTGGCCGAGAAGACGGGATCCTATGAGTAAGGTGACCGCCCGGCGGCAGTTGCAGGGGCTGGCGTTCGCCAGCCCCTGGCTGATCGGGTTCACGCTCTTCATCGGCGGCCCGATCGCCGCGTCCGCCTTCTACAGCTTCACCGACTTCAACCTCTTCCAGTCGCCGGACTTCGTCGGCCTGGACAACTTCCGGGCCATGCTCGACGACGAGCGGTTCACCCGGAGCCTGCTCAACACGCTCTACCTGACCGTGGTGGGCGTGCCGCTGGGACTCGGGCTGGCACTGCTGGTCGCCCTCGCGCTCAACGCCGACGTACGCGGCCGGGCCCTCTACCGCGCGGTGGTCTACCTGCCCACGATCATCCCGATCGTCGTGGCGACGTACCTGTGGCGGTGGCTGCTCAACGCCCAGTACGGCTACGTCAACCGCATCATCGGCGTGTTCGGTGTGGACGGTCCGACGTGGCTGGAGGACCCGGCCTGGACCAAGCCGGCCGTCGTCCTGATGGGACTGTGGACGGTCGGCGGCACCGCGGTCATCTACCTCGCCGCGCTGCAGGACGTGCCGGCCGAGCGGTACGAGGCCGCGGCCCTCGACGGCGCCGGCGCGTGGGCCCGCTTCCGCTACGTGACCTGGCCGGCGCTCACCCCGGTGACGCTCTTCCAGCTCGTGGTCGGCGTCATCGCCGGGATGCAGATCTTCGCCCAGCCCTACCTGCTCACCCAGAGCCGGCTCAACCAGGCGGCCGGCGGGCCGGACGACTCGCTGCTCACCTACGGCACGTACGTCTTCCAGAACGCCTTCGTGCACCTCAAGATGGGCTACGCGTCGGCGCTCGGCTGGGTGCTCTTCCTCGTCACGATGGCCATCACGGCGGTCCTGCTGCTGTCGTCGAGGCGGTGGGTCCACTATGGCTCTTGACACCGCGACGATGCTGCGGCGGGCCGAGGAGGCCAGGGCAGCCGTGCCGCGTGCGCGTCGCAGGCGGGGCAACCCGCTGCGTTACGCGGCGCTGCTCGCGATCTGCGCGGCCTTCCTGCTGCCGTTCGTCGTCATGCTGACCACGTCGTTCAAGGACCCGGCGGATGTGTTCCGCTTTCCGCCTCGGCTGCTGCCCGACCGCTGGTCGCTCGACAACTTCGGCGCGGCCATGGACGCGATGCCGTTCTGGCGCTACCTCGGCAACACCGTGCTCGTCTCCGGGCTGGCCGTCACCGGCACGCTGCTGTCCTGCCCGCTCGTCGGGTACGCGCTCGCCAAGCTGCGCTGGCGCGGCCGAGGCACCGTGCTGGTGCTGGCGCTCGGCACGATGATGCTGCCGCCGCAGGTGACGCTCGTCCCGCTGTACCTGATGTGGGACAAGGTCGGCCTGACCGGCACCTACCTGCCTCTGGTCGTGCCGAGCTTCTTCGGCACGCCGTTCTTCATCTTCCTGATGCGACAGTTCCTGGTGAACATGCCGGACGACCTGCTGGAGGCGGCCCGCCTCGACGGCGCGTCCGAGCTGCGCATCTACTGGCGGATCGTGCTGCCGCTGGCCCGCCCGGCGCTGGCCACGATCGCGGTGTTCCAGTTCGTGTGGGCGTGGACGGACTTCCTCAACCCGCTCATCTACCTGGACGACGACTCCGAGTACACGCTCTCGATCGGCCTGTACAACTTCTTCTCCGAGCACGGTGTCGAGTGGGGACCGCTGATGGCCGCCAGCGTTCTCTTCACCCTCCCGGCGCTCGTGATCTTCCTCATTGGACAGCGGCACTTCGTGGAGGGCATCGCCACGAAGGGACTCAAGTGATGGGACGGGGCATGACGTACCAGCGGATCACCGGCACCTTCCTCGACGAGATCAGCGTCGACATCCCCTCGCAGAACTGGGGGTCGGGGGAGTGGGCGCGGGAGTTCGACACGTTCGTCGAGGCGGGCATCGACACCGTCGTGCTGATCCGGGCCGGCCTCGGCGAACGCCTGGCCTGCCCGTCGGACGCGGTATCCCGCCGGGTGGCCACCCTGCCGGTCTACGTCGACCTCGTGCGGCTCTTCCTCGACCTGGCCGCCGAGCGGGGCATCGCGTTCTACTTCGGACTCTACGACTCGCACTACTTCTGGTACCGGTACGACTGGCAGACCGAGGTCGACATCAACCGCGAGTTCGTCAAGGAGATGTGGGACCGCTACGGCGACTCGCCGGCCTTCGCCGGGTGGTACCTGCCGCACGAGACCACCGACTCCAGCCAGCGCATCCTCGACATCAACACCACGCTCGCCGCCCAGCTCCGGGAGACAAGCCCGGGCCTGCCGATCCTCGTCTCGCCGTTCTTCTTCGGCCGGGCCGACATGGGCGCGAGCACCGACCCGCGCCAGCGCCCGCGCGAACCCGACGAGCACGTCCGCGTCTGGTCCGAGATTTTCGGCCGGTACGAGGGGCTCGTCGACTACTGCGCCTTCCAGGACGGCACGGTCGACCTGCTCCGCTCGGCCGAGTACTTCGCGGCGACCGCCGACATCGCCAGTGCGCACGGTATCCGGTCGTGGGCCAACATCGAGACCTTCGACCGCGACATGCCGATCCGCTTCCCACCCACCGACTGGCGCAAGCTGGCGCACAAGCTCGATGCCGTGCAGCCGTACGTCGAGAAGGTCATCACGTTCGAGTTCTCCCACTTCCTGAGCCCCAACTCGGTGTGGCCGGCCGCCCGCGGGCTCTACGACCGGTACCGCGAGTTCGTCGCCGGGAAGGAAGGGTGAGCGTGCTGGGCCGGCTGTCCGGCGGGCTCGTCGTGTCCTGCCAGGCTCCGCCCGGCCACCCGCTGCGCAGCCCGGCGACGATCGCGCTGCTGGCCCGCTGCGCCGAGCTCGGCGGCGCGGTCGCCGTACGGGTCAACTCGCCGGCGGACGTGCGAGCGGTCAAGGACGCCGTGGCCCTGCCGGTGATCGGGCTGCACAAGGTGCCCGGCCCGCCGCACCGCGAGCTGATCACCCCAGGGTTCGACCTGGCGGCCGGGCTCGTCGTGGCGGGCGCGGACGTCGTGGCCGTGGAGGCGACCCCGGCCACCCCGGGCGGCGTCGAGCTCGTCGAGCGGATCCGCGCGGAGCTGGGCGTGCCGGTCATGGCCGACGTGTCCACCGTGGACGAGGGCGTACGGGCCTGGGCGGCCGGCGCCGACCTCGTCGGCAGCACCCTCTCCGGGTACACACCGGACAGTCCACATCGGGAGGAGCCCGACCTCGACCTCGTCGCGGCGCTCGCGGAGAAGGGCATCCGCGTGGTCGCCGAAGGCCGCCTCCGCACGCCCGACCACGTGCGGGACGCGTTCGCCCGCGGCGCCTACGCGGTCGTCGTGGGCACCGCCATCACCGACCCGGTCGCCATCACGCGGTGGCTCGCGGCGGCGGCGCGATGAGCGCGTACCTCGGCGTCGACATCGGCGGCACGAAGACGGCGGTGGGCCTCGTCGGCGCGGACGGCACGGTGCTGGCCCGCCACGTCGCCGAGACACCCGCCAAGGAAGGCCCCGCCGCGATCGTCGACGCGGTCGTGGCCGTCGCCGCGGGCATGCCGGCCGTCGCGTGTGGAGTCGGCACGGCCGGCACCGTCGACGACCACGGCCGGATCACCGCCTCCACCGACAGCCTCGCCGCGTGGGAGGGCACCGACCTGCGGAGCGTCCTGGCCACGCGGCTGGGCCTGCCGGTGGTGGTCGTCAACGACGTGCACGCGATGGCGGTGGGCGAGACCGTACACGGCGCGGCGGCCGGCGCCCGCGACGCGTTCGTGGTCGCCATCGGCACCGGCATCGGCGGCGCGCTCGTCTGCGACGGCGTGGTCCGCCACGGCCGCACCGGCATGGCGGGCAGCATCGGGCACGTGCCGGCCCTCGTCCCACCGGACCTGCCCGCCGAGCCGGTGCCGCGCTGCCCGTGCGGCGCGCTCGGGCATCTGGAGGCGTACGCGTCCGGCCCGGCCATCGCCGGCGGGGCGCCCCTGGAGCGGCTCGCGGAGCGCGGCGACGCCGCCACCCTGCGAGCGATCCACCGCGCCGGCCTGATCCTCGGCCACACCCTCGGCGCGTACGTCACGCTGCTCGACCCGGACGTCCTCGTGCTCGGCGGTGGTGTCACCGGGCTCGGGGCGCTGTTGCTGGAGCCCGCCGAACGCGCCCTGCGCGCCCAGGCGCGGCCCGGCCCCGCCGCCGTCCCCCTGAGGACGGCGGCCCTCGGCACCGACGGAGTCCTCGTCGGCGCCGCGACCCTCGCGCAACGCATGGCCCAGAAGGAGGTAACCCGATGAGACGGTTCGCCCTCGCCATGGTGGCCGGGCTCGCGCTGGCGACGCTGCCAGCCGTGACCCCGGCGCACGCCGCGTCCTGCACGACCAACCCCCGGTTCAGCGGCACGTTCGTCCAGCCCGACCTGATCGACGGCTGGACCGGCACCCAGCTCGCCAACGAGCTCGGCCACCTCACCGACGCCTGCGTCGGCGACGTCGTCCTACAGTGGACGGCCGACAGCAAGCACCACACCGCCATCTACGACACCGGCCTGTCCGGCTACACGCAGAGCACCGCCACCGACGTCGTCGACCGGCTGCTGTCCGCCACCGAGAGCGCCGGGATGGGCGTGTGGGTCGGCCTCCAGATCAACGACGACTGGTGGCAGAAGTACGCCACCGACGCCACCTGGCTGGGCAACGAGGCAGCGGCCGCGGCCGACCTCGCCGAGGAGCTCTACGACTGGTACGGCGCCTACGACTCGTTCGACGGCTGGTACCTGTCGTTCGAGGTGGACGACGTGCACTTCACCGGCGCCACCGAGCAGGGCCGGATGATCGACTTCTACCAGGACGTCATCGCCGCGCTCGACACCATCGCACCCGGGCTGCCGGTCGCCACCGCGCCGTTCTTCAACGCGACGAGCGCTGAGGGGCAGACGCCCGCGCAGTGGCAGAGCACCTGGACCACGCTGCTCGCCTCCAGCCCGATCGACGTCATCGCGCTGCAGGACGGCGTCGGCGCCGGCCACGCGCAGACGGCCGACCTCGCCACATGGTTCGGCGCGATGGCGAACGCGATCGCCGCCGCCCGGCCGGCCACCCAGCTCTACGCCGACACCGAGACGTTCGTCATCGGGGCCTCCGGCTTCCAACCCATGCCGGTGGCCGACATCGTCGCCCACATGTCCGCCGTCTCGTCCTATGTGGATGGTTACTGGAGCTTCGCCTACGACCACTACCAGTCGCCGCAGGCGCCGTACAGCACGGCGTACCACCAGACCTACCTCGCCTACCTCAACACGGGCGCCGTCGAGACCACCGCACCCAGCCAGCCGACCGGGCTGGCGGCCACCGCCAACAACGCGCAGAAGATCACCCTGTCGTGGACCGCGTCGACCGACAACATCGGTGTCGCCGGCTACCACGTGTACCGCGGCGGCGCCCTCGTGGCGACCAGGCACGGCTCGACGGGGTCCTTTGTGGACGACCAGCTCGACGGCTCCAACACGTACTCGTACACGGTGCGGGCCTTCGACGGCGCCGGCAACCTCTCCACGACGAGCGGGACGGCATCGGCCACCACGCCGGCCATGCCGAGCTACCCGACCAACCACGCGGCCGGCCGCACGTACACCGCGAGCGTGGCGGCGGACGCGGCCTACCCGGACTCCGGCGGCGAGCTGACCGACGGGGTGCACGGCGCGGCGCTCTACGGCGCGGCGTGGCAGGGGCGCAACGCGGCGGGCGTGTACACGTTCACCATCGACCTCGGCTCCAGCAAGACGATCAACTCGATCAACAGCAGCTGGCTCCAGGTACGCGACGACTACGTGTTCCTGCCCGCGACGATCACCTACCAGGTCTCGTCGAACGGCACCTCGTACACCACGGCCGGCACGATCGTCCGCCCCGCGGTGTCGTCCGCCCTGCAAACCAAGACGTACCGGCTGATCTCGCTCAACCTCACGGCCCGCTACGTCCGCGTCCAGGTGGACGGCGGCAGCGCCTGGTCCATGGTGGACGAGGTCGAGGTGCGCGCCACCTGACCGGGTGTCCGAAGCTCCTCCCGCGCGGCCGTGGCTACGCGGGAGGAGCTTCGCTCACCAGCGGCTGGAGACGTCGAGCCAGACGAGGCGGTGGTCGGACGTCGGGAAGGGGAACGTGCCGGTCAGCCGGGACAGCGGGTCGCTGGACGGCGGCCAGAAGACCGCGCCACCGCGGACGCGCAGCCCGCGCGACGGCAGCACGTAGTCGGCGCGCAGGTTGCCCGGGCCGGGCACGTCGGCGAAGTCCGCCGTGTCCTGCGCCGGGTCGCTGCGGTGGGCGGCGTTGGCGCCACCCTGCAGCGCGCTCGCCTCGGCGGCCCCGGCGCTCTCCGGCGTGAAGGCGGCGTTGATCGAGTGGTTGTCGAGCAGCTGCTGCGCCGCGCCCGGGATGCTGTCGCCGTCGAGCGGGTCGGAGTTCATGTCGCCCGCGATGACGAACTGCGACCCCGGCCGCAGCCCGCCGCGCCCACCCTTGTCGTCGTAGATGTAGCGGCCGTGGCCGGGCCGCACGTAGTCGGCCCAGAAGCGGATCTCGTCGAAGTTGCGCCTGCCGTTGCGGTCCTCGGCACCGTCGAAGACCGGCGGCGTCGGGTGGCTGACCAGGAAGTGCACGGTGCGCTTGCCCACCTGCAGCGGCAGGTCCCAGTGGCTCTTCGAGGAGAGCCGGAAGACCGCCAGCTCCTCCGGCGAGTACCAGTCGGCCGGCGCGGCGGTGGCCGGGTCGTCGGGCAGCAGCGCGCCCGGCATGTCCTTCCACAGGAATGTCTGGAACGTCCGCACGTCGCGCAGCTTGATCGGGTATCGCGAGTAGACGACAAGGCCGAACTGTCCGGGGAACGCGCCGAACCCGAGCGCGTCGTCGCCGTATCCGGCCGCGCCCGGCGTGGTGACCACACGCCCGTCGTTGTTGAGGTCGAACCCGGACGCGACACCGGTGTTGCTCGGCGCGATGAACCGGTGCGGGTAGCGGATCGGCTTGGCGCCGTTACGCCCCACCGACAGGTAGTTGTCCTGGAAGAGCCGAGCAGCCTGCGGGTCGTAGTCGAACTCGTTGATCAGCAGCACGTCGGGCCGCACCCGCTGTATCACCTCGGCGACCGCGCCCGCCTGCGCGTTGTCCGGTGTGGACAGGTCGGCCCGCAGCGCGCCCGCGGCACCCCTGTTGAGCGAGGCGTTGAAGGTGGCGAACCGCACCGACTCACCGCCGCCGTGCGCGGACGCCTCCCCGGCGGCGACGGGCACAGCGGCGAGGACGAGGACGGCGACAGCGGCCAGACGGACGGCGCGGGCACGGATCGACACGGCGTTCCCCCTTCTTCCGGCCGGAGTCTACAAAGCCTCCGGAGCGAGGGCCCCTGTCCCGCAAGTGAACAATCACGCAATCTACGGGAATAGGCGGTAGAAGCGCCAGGTCGGGGTTTCGATGGGGAGCACCTCGACGGCGTGGAAGCCCGCCTCCTCCGCGTAGCGGCGTAGGGTGGCGGTGCGCATCACGGCGCCGGTGGCGGCGGTCCGCGGGTCGCCCATGGCGTGGGGCAGGCAGTTGACCACGCTCCAGCCGTAGTGGTAGCGCTCCAGGTCGGGTGCGGGCGCGGTGAACTCCTCCGCGACGCTCTCGTCGATCATCACGACCGAGCCGCCGTCGGCGAGCAGTGAGCGCACCGCCCGCAGCACGTCGACCGGGCGGGCCATGTCGTGGAAGCCCTCCAGGATCGTGACGAGGTCGTATCGGCCGGACAGCCCGGGCGCGGCGGCGTCGGCCACGGAGAAGGACACGCGGCCGGTCAGGCCGTCGGCGGCGGCGTTGCGCCGCGCGTCGTCGATCGCGGCCGTGTCGAGGTCGAATCCGTCCACTGTGACCAGTGGATAGGCGCGTGCGATGGCGATGCTCGACCAGCCCATGCCGCAGGCGAGGTCGGCCACGCGCGCGGGCGGCTCGGCGCGGAGCCGGCGGTCGACGTCGGCGATGGCGGGCAGCCACTCGGTGCCGAGCTGGTTGAGGTAGGTCGACCGGTTGTTGGCGGCCCCTGCCTTCGGGCTCCCAGGGCAACGGCGGGGGAGCGGCACCCGTGCGGAACGCCTCGACCAGGTCGGGGAGCGGGCGGCCCCCGCGCACGATGTCGACGGCCCGGTGCGCGGCGAAGAGCACGTCGTCGCGGTCGGCGAGCACCGGGACGTGGGCGGCCGGCAGCTCGTATCGGCGGTCGAGCGGGCCGGCGGTGACGTCGTCGACGTCGAGCAGCCCGCTCGCGGCGTGGTGCTCCAGCCACTCGCGGATGTATCGCTCCGCGGTGCCGGTGCGGGCGGCGAGCTCGGTCGACGTGGCCGGGCCGCCGTCGCGCAGGGCCTCGTAGAGCCCCAGCCGGTCGCCGAGGTAGACGGTGTAGAGCTCCAGCGCGCCCAGCGCGTCGCGAAACAGCCGGTCGGCCAGGGCCTCGGTCGGATCATCCATGAACGCGTCCTCCCGGACCTAGCGGCTCCAGCCGGCTGACGGGGTGGTGGGTCGCTCCTCGGCGGGGCGCTGCACCGGGCGGTTTTCGTACTGCGTGGAGAGCACCACGTGCGAGTGCATCTCGCGGTGCTCGCCGAGGCGCTCCAGCAGCCCTTCGAGGTGGGACATCGACGCGACCCGCACCTTGAGCATCGAGCAGAACGCGCCGCTCAGCTTGTGGATCTCGACGACCTCGGGGAAGTCGTCGGCCGTGGTGGTCTTGAGCAGGCACCGGCCGTGCTCGCAGCGCAGCTGGACGAACGCGGTCAGCGGCAGCCCGGCCCGAGCCGGGTCGATGCGGGCCTGGTAGCCGGCGATCACCCCGGACTCCTCCAGCCGGCGGACCCGCTCGGCCACCGCGGGGGACGACATGTTTACCAGGCGGCCGAGCTGGTTGTAGGACAGGCGGCCGTCGCGCTGCAGCTCGGCGATGATGCGCCAGTCGGTCTGGTCCAGCTCCCGCATGTGGAAAGCCTCCCGCGATTTCGCCTTCCAATCAAGAGCCCGCGAGGCCCGTTTCGGTGTCCACTGCCCATGTAGGCGGGCCGGCCTCCTTCCTACCGTAAATCCATGACCATCGTCCTCTTTGTCGCCGCCGCGCTCATGAACGCCGCGTTGGCGGTCGCCAGCCCGGTGAGCACGATCGCCGCTGCGGACCAGGTCGGCGGCGCGCTGGCCGCCGCGCCCAACACGGCTGCCGTCCTGGGTACCGGCGCCGGCGCGATCCTGCTGACCCGCGCACGCCGCCGCTGGGCGTGGCGCACGACCCTCGCGTCCGGGTACGCGGCCGCCGCGGCGGGCGGGTTGCTCGCCGTCCCGGCGGTGCGTGGCGGCGACGCCGTAGCGCTGTGCGCCGCGATGCTGCTGATCGGGTTCGGCAACGCGGCGGCGCTGCTGTCCCGCTACGCCGCGGCCGAGCATCACCCCGTGGGCCGGCGTGGCTTCGCGATCGGGGTCGTCGTGTGGGCGGGCGCGCTCGGCGCGGTGGGTGGGCCGCTGCTGCTCGGCTGGTTGCCGCGCACCGGCCCGTTCCTCTTCGCGGCCGTGGCCGCCGCGGTCGCCGCCGGGGCGACCCTCGCGCTGCCGCGCGTCCGCCCGGTGGAGGCACCGTCCCGCGTTCCGCTGCGCGTGCTCGCCTACACCCCGGCGGCCCGCTGGGCGCTGGCGGTGATGGCCACGGCCCAGGTCGTGATGGCCGGCATCATGACCGCGGCGCCCCTCGGCATGCACCGGCACCATGCCACGCTCGGCACGGTCGGCGTGGCGCTGTCCGCGCACGCGCTGGGCATGTTCGCGCTGTCACCGGTGACCGGTTGGCTGCTCGACCGGTTCGGCCCCCGCCCGGTCATGCTCGCCGGGCTCCTCACCATGCTGCTCGCGACCGCGCAGCTCACGCTCGACGAGGGCCTGCGCGTCGCGGCGCTCTTCCAGCTCGGGTACGGGTGGAACCTCTGCTTCGTCGGCGGCAGCGGCAGCCTCGCCGGCGGGCTACCGGCGGCCGACCGGTCCGGTGTGGAGGGTGCCGTCGACGCGGCCGTGTGGGGCCTGGCCGCCGCTGCGGCGCTCGGCTCGACCGCCGCCTTCGCCGCCGGCGGGTACACATTGCTCGGTGCCGTCGCGGCGGCCCTGCTGCTCGCGGTGGCGTTGCCACTGCGGTCGACCATGATCCGCGAAGCGCGGACCGGATGACCGGCCGGGTGTTAATCGCTTGTCGCCCGTCGCGCGGGTCGGCGATGATGCGGCCATGGCGACGAGCCGGCGAGCCGACATGTTCCTCGACCTCGAGGACGACCCGCGAGAAGACGGGCCGACGCTGGGCGACGAGCGCACCACCCTTGTCGAAGCCTTGCGCACCGCGCGCCTCACCCTCGAGATCAAGTGCGCGGGCCTCGACGCGGAAGGGATGGCCCGGCGTTCCGTCGAGCCGTCCACGATGTCGCTCCTGGGGCTGGTGCGACACCTGGCCGAGATGGAGCGCCGCACGTTCCGGGAGATGATGGCGGGCCAGGATGTCCCTCCGCTCTACCGCACCGACACCGCCCCCGACGGCGACTTCGACGGTGCCGTCGCCGACCCGGAGGTGGTCGCGGAGGCGTGGGAGACGTGGCGTGCGGAGGTCGACTTCGCCACCCGCTTCGTGGCCGAGGCGCCAAGCCTCGACATCACCGGCGACGACCCGCTCAACCTGCACGGCAGTGGCGGCGGCCAGCTCTCCCTGCGCGACGTGCTGGTCGGCCTGATCTGGGAGTACGGCCGCCACATGGGCCACGCCGACCTGCTGCGCGAGCGGATCGACGGGCGCGTCGGGCAGTAGGGTAGGCCACCAGCATGGACGTCGCCGATCGCCGCGAGCTCGCCCGCCGTGCGCTCGAAGGCTATGTGAGCGGCCCGACCGCCCCGATCGAGGCCACCGCCCGCGCCCTGGCGAAGCTCGACGGCGCCGCGACCGCCGTGCTCGTCGAAGGCGTCAGCGACCAGATCGCCGTCGAGACAGCCGCCGCCCGCCGAGGCCGCGATCTCGCCGCCGAGCGGGTGGTGGTGGTGCCGATCGGCGGCGCCCACGCCATCGCCCGCTTCCTGACGACGACACTGGGCACGGGCCTGCGCCTGGCCGGCCTGTGCGACCTGCACGAGGAGGAGATCTTCCGGCGCGGCCTGGCCGCCGCCCGGGTCGGCACGCCGCGGACACGCGCCGACCTGGAGCGCCTCGGCTTCTACGTCTGCGTCGAAGACCTTGAAGACGAGCTGATCCGAGCCGTCGGCACCACGGACGTCGAAGCACTCTTCGCGTCGCAGGGCGACCTCGGCTCGTTTCGCTCGCTGCGGAGCCAGCCCGCCTGGCGCGGCCGCGAGCTCGACGCGCAGATGCGGCGCTTCCTGGGCAGCGGCGCCAGCCGCAAGTCCCGCTACGCCCGCCTCCTGGTCGAGGCGGCCACCGACCGCGACACCCTGCCCCACCCACTGGCCGCACTGCTCACCGCCATCTGATCCGAGCCACGGCCCTTGGTCCCGGGTCCGTGTCAGCGGCGGACCGCCGCTCCCGCCGGAGACCGCTGCGGCCGGCGGCTCGCGGGGCGCGCGGGCCGGAGGCCGAGAAGCGCGACCAACAGCGAAGGGTGAGGCCGCGGGAGCAGCGGTCTGGACCACGACGGACGTCGCGGTAGCTCAAAATCGAAAGTTTCTAGTCGGCCGGAGGCCGGGGGCGGCCCACCACGAGGGCTGCGATCAGCAGCGTGAAGGCGACGGCGGAGAGTGCGCCGAACGCGGCGCGCACCCACGCGGCCCGGTCGACGGTGTCGCTCAGCTCCTCCGCGGAGGCGCCGGACACGGTGCCGGCGAGGTGGTCGATCCACAGGTACGAGACGACCTGCGCGACCGCGAGCACGATGAAACCCACGGTCGCCAGCAGGGCCGCGCGGCCGAGCCGCCGCCGCAGGGCGACCGCGGTCGCCAGGCCGATCGCGCAGATGGCCGCCGTGGTGCCGGCGTGGAGGACGGGCAGCTGGTCGGTCATCGGGATCGGCCCGCCATCGCGCCGGCGCGGCGGCCGGTGAAGAGGGCCGAGGCCAGCAGCGTCAGCCCGAGGAGGTAGATCAGCAGCAGGGCCACGCGCACCGGCTCGTCGAGGTCGCGTGCCAGCTGGAGACCCTCGGGCATCGGGGGTCGGCCGTCGTCGGGGGCGACGTTGACCGCCGCCCACTCGCGCGACAGCGCCCAGTAGGTCCAGGCCACGTCGCCGGCGGTGGCCAGCGCGAGCAGGCCGACACCGCCGTAGGCCGTCGGAGCCGCCGCGCCGAGCCGCCGCCGGAAGAAGATCAGCGCGACGAGGCCGGCGACGAGCGCGACCGCCTCGGGGACCAGCGGAAGCACGATCCGGTACACGTCATGCCTCATGCCGAACACGGTCTCACCCCGCGCTCGCCCGTCCAAGGTGGAATCTCGCCGGACCGCCGTTCGTCGCGGCGAGTTCCCCCGTTCGGCGAGCGGGCGGCCAGGTGCGGCGTTAGCGTGACCTGGAGCCGGATGCTTGGGGGGTGTGGGCATCGAGGACTACCTGCTGTTCGCGGTCGGCGTGGTGACCGGCACGATCCTCAGCTTCGAGCTCGGGCTGCTGTGGCCGGAGTTCATGGCCCGCTTCGCGAACCTGTTCGGCCTCGGGTTCACCCTCGAAGGGTTCTCGTTCTTCGTCGAGGCGATCACCACCTTCGGCCTGGCGACGGCGTGATGTCCTTCGAGATCGACCCTTGGTGCGTGCGTGAGCACACGCTCGACCTGGCCGAGCTGTCCCGCACCGAGTCGCTGTTCGCGCTCTCCAACGGCCACCTCGGCATGCGCGGAAACCTCGACGAGGGCGAGCCGTACGGCATCCCCGGCACCTACCTGAACTCGTTCTACGAGGCGCACCCGCTGCCGTACGCCGAGCGCGGCTACGGCTGGCCCGAGTCCGGGCAGACCGTGGTCAACGTGACCAACGGCAAGCTGATCCGGCTGCTCGTCGACGACGCGCCGTTCGACGTGCGGTACGGCCGCCTGCTGGAGCACGAGCGCACGCTCGACCTGCGCGCGGGCACCCTCCGCCGGTACGCGCACTGGGAGTCGCCGGCCGGCCGCCGGGTGCGGGTGCGGTCGACGCGGCTCGTGTCGTTCCCGTTCCGCCCGGTGGCCGCGGTGGAGTACACAGTGGAGCCGGTCGACGGCCCGGTGCGGCTGATCGCCCAGTCGGAGCTGGTGGCCAACGAGCCGACCCCGCGCCGCGACGACGACCCGCGCGCGGCCGCCGCCCTCGACCACCCGCTCGTCGCGCTGGAACGGGACGTGCGCGACCAGGGCGCCACGCTCCTGCACCGCACCCGCGCGAGCGGGCTGCGCCTCGCCGCCGGCATGGAGCACCTCGTCGAGGGGCCGGACGCGCGCGTGGAGACCACCGCGGCGGACGACTGGGCCCGTACCACCGTCGACTGCACGCTGGCGCCCGGGCAGCGCCTGCGCGTCGTGAAGCTGCTCGGCTACGGCTGGTCCCGCCTGCGTTCCACGTCCGCGTTGCGCGACCAGGTCGCCGCCGCGCTGACCGGCGCCCGGCACAACGGCATCGAGCGGCTCCTGGTCGAGCAGCGTGCCTACCTCGACGACTTCTGGGCCGGCGCCGACGTACGCGTTGAGGGCGACCCGGAGCTGCAGCAGGCGGTGCGGCTCGCGCTCTTCCACGTGCTGCAGGCGGCCGCCCGCGCCGAGCACCGCTGCCTGCCCGCGAAAGGGCTCACCGGCCCGGGCTACGACGGGCACGCGTTCTGGGACACCGAGGCGTACCTGCTGCCGCTGCTCACGTACACCCAGCCGCACGCCGCCGCCGACGCGCTGCGGTGGCGCCACTCCACATTGGACCTCGCGCGGGAGCGGGCGGCTACGCTCGGGCTGCGCGGCGCCACGTTTCCCTGGCGCACCATCCACGGCGAGGAGTGCTCCGGGTACTGGCCGGCCGGCACCGCCGCGTTCCACGTCAACGCCGACATCGCCGCGGCCGTGACCCGCTACCGCGCGGCGACCGGCGACGAGGCGTTCGAGGCCGAGATCGGGCTGGAGCTGCTGGTGGAGACCGCGCGGCTGTGGATGTCGCTCGGCAACCACGACATGGACGGTGTCTGGCACATCACCGGCGTCACCGGGCCGGACGAGTACACCGCGGTCGTCACCGACAACGTCTTCACCAACCTGTCCGCCGCGCACAACCTGCGGGCAGCCGCCGACGCCGCCGAACGCGACCCCGAACGCGCCGCCACCCTCGGCGTGACCACCGAGGAGAGCGCGGCGTGGCGGGGCGCGGCCGAGGCGGTGCACGTCCCGTACGACGCGAAGCTGCGGGTGCACCAGCAGAGCGCCGGCTTCACGAGGCTGCCGGAGTGGGACTTCGAGCGCTACCGCGGCCGCTACCCGCTGCTGCTGCACGCGCCCTACTTCGACCTCTACCGCCGGCAGGTGGTCAAGCAGGCCGACCTGATGCTCGCCCAGTACTGGTTCGGCCACCAATTCGACGACGGCGACAAGGCCCGCAACGTCGACTACTACGAGCGCCGCACCGTCCGCGACTCGTCGCTGTCGGCCGCGATCCAGGCGGTCACCGCGGCCGAGGTCGGCCACGTCGACCTCGCCTACGACTACGCCCGCGAAGCCGCCCGCATCGACCTGGAGGACATCGACCACAACAGCGCCGACGGCCTGCACATCGCGTCGCTGGCCGGGGTGTGGACCGCGCTGGTGGCCGGCTTCGGCGGGCTGCGGCAGGTCGAAGGGCGGCTGTCCTTCGCCCCGCGCCTGCCCGACAACATCACCCGCCTCACGTTCACGGTGCGGTGGCGCGGGCAGCTCCTGGCCGTCGACGTCGAACCGGAGCGCGTCACCTACACGCTCGACGGCGACACCCCGCTCACCTTCGCCCACGAGGGAGAGGACGTCACGGTCACCCCCGGCACACCCGCTGTGATGCCGATGAGCCGGCCGACACCCATGCTGCCCCGCCCACCACAGCCGCCCGGCCGGGAGACCTGAACACGTTTGTGCCGGCTTCCTACAGTGCTGGCCATGACGACGACGGTCCGCAAGCGCCCGCTCTCCGTGACGGTGGCGGTGGGCGCCTTGCTGGCGCAGGCGGCCTGGTCGGTGGTCAACGCCGTCCTGGTGCTGGCCAACCAGGACACCCTGCGCACCGCGATCGAGACCAAGGCACGCGAAGACGGTATGTCGTCCTACGAGGTGAGGTCCACCGTAGAGGTCGGCATGTTCGTCAACGTCGTGGTCGGCGTCGCCCTCTCCGTCGCCCTCGTCACCGCCACCCTCGTCCTGGCCCGCCTCGACCTGCGCGGCCGCCCGTCCGGCCGCACCGCCACGTTCGTCGCGTGCGGCCTGCTGCTGGCGCTGACCGTGCTCAACCTGTGCGCCGGCCTGGCCGCCGGCTCACCCCTGCCCGGCTGGTGGGTCGCCTTCACCATGATCGGCAACATCTTCTACATCGCCACCTACATCACGATCATCGAGCTGCTCCGCCGCCCCGACGCCACCGCCTTCTTCACACCCCTTTGAAGCCCCGACATTTCCCGGGTCCGCGTCAGCCGCGGACCGCCGCTCCCGCCGGAGACCGCGGCGGCCGGCGGCTCGCTGGCGCTCCCCGAAACCCCCGCCCCCCGCTGCCACCCCCGCGCACCAAGCCCACAGGTGCGGAGACATGCCTGGGCTAGCGGCGAGTGGGCTGTCGGGACGCGTTTGCGTGCACCCACCAGATGAACGGGAGCGCGGCCACTTCTACCGCCTGGCTCGCTAGCAGCGCCGGGACGATGCCCCAGCGGTCTGCCACAAGGCCGGCTCCCAAGGCGATGGCGAAGTACAGCACGCTGCCGAGCAGCGCGCCGAACGAACCCATCGTGGCGCGTTCGCGGTCGGTGAACTCGCGCTGCAGCAGCGTCTGCTGGGCGATCGTCGAGGTGCCGTAGGCGAATGACCTGCTCGCGAGCAGCGCGGGCGAGACCACCGTCGGTTTGACCAGCGCCACGAGGCCGGCCACGTTGGAGATCGCCTCACCGAGCAGCAGGGTACGGGCGGCGCCCACCCGGCCGACGACCCGGCCGCTGGCGCGGAAGCCGAGGAAGGCCAAGCCGTGGCCGGCGGTGCGAAACAGGCCCAGCGCCCACAGCGGCCAGAGCCCCGCCACGAACACGGGCTGCAACTGGGCCGCGCTCTCGCCGGCTCCGAAACGGAGCCCCGAGACGAGCGTCATGCGGCGGAGCACCGGGTTGTCGCGGATGCCGCGCAGGGCCGAGCCGATGTGCGCGAGCACGTTCGACTCGAGCGGGCCGTGCACGCGTGGCTCCTGGACCCGCAAGGCGACGAGCAGGCACAGCACCTGCGGCACCACCGACAGCGCGACAACCCCGCGCAACGACCAGGCGCCGCCGACCAGACCACCTACCGCCGCCGAGAGCGCGAGCGCGATCTGGAACATCGACGTCACCCGACCCGAGTGCCGGGGGTACTCCTCCGCGCGGCCGGCTTCGAGCAGCGTGTCGTAGAGCAGGGCCTCGTTGTTGCCACTCCAAAGCGAGCGCGCCAGTCCCTCCAGCACCACACCCGCCAGAAGGAGGCCGTAGCCCGAAGCGGCGGCGTATCCGAGGTGGGCGGCCACCATGACGACGGCACCGGCGATCAGCGTGCCGCGCCGCCCGAGCCGGTCGGAGAGCACACCGGTGGGCACCTCGAACGCCGCCGCGGAAAGCATCTTCAGGCCGAGCAGGCTGGCGGCGGCGGTGTAGGAGCCGGTGACCTGCGCGAAATAGATGACGATGAGCGGGCCGTACATCCGGAAGTCGCCGAGGAAGTTGAACCACCCCAGCAGGCGGACGTTGCGACTGACGGCCACGAGAAGTCAGTCTCGCAAGCCCACGACGTTTCGATCACCTGGTTATCGGCCGCGACCATGGGTGTGGTCCGTCGGGGATTGGCTGAGCGTGTGGCCGGCCTCGATCGGCGCCTCGCCGACCAATGATCATAGGATGCGGTGTGACAATCGCCCGAACCCCCACGCGGTGACGCGGCGTCGTAGACGACGCCTACCCGCGCGCGGCGGTTGGGCTTGGCGCGCGGAGGTGGCAGCGGGGGCCGGGGGTCTCGGCGAGCCCTGGCGAGCCGCCGGCCGCCGCGGTCTCCGGCGGGAGCGACGGCCCGCAGCTGACACGGATCCGGGAAATAGTCTTCTGGTCCGTCGGCGACGCCATGGACGAAGCACGCTCTATTAGAGCTTTCGGGGTTGAGATCGGCGTTTGTCCACAATGTCCTAAGCCGCCACGCCGGTGCCGACCGAGCCGGGCGTGCCTCGGTCGCGGGCAGTAGCCACCGCCGTGGGTAACGGGCGTCAAGTTCGCGATCTAGAACGGTTAGGGTGCTATAGAGTCTTTTGCTTGATGTCCGGGGTGGATCGGTCAATACCGCGGTTGGGTGTCTTGGATGTTTGGGGGTATTCCGGAGTTAAGGGATGTGATGGTACATCCTGGCGATGAGGCGATGTTT